>VYLG01000004.1_pt1 | contig 263873 bp, 243 predicted proteins | sample 5114351 | NCBI WGS metagenome assembly VYLG01 (sample SAMN12291798, study PRJNA351875) | freshwater metagenome | isolation source: freshwater lake | place: USA: Michigan, Kent Lake | collected 2013-08-15
GGTTGAGGAAGCGCCAGCTCTCGACCATCAGCTTAACGTCTTCGATGGAGTAGAGGTTGTGGTTGATGGGGGGGCTGACGAGCTCGTAGCCGGGTTCGCAGCCTCTTCGGAGGGCGACCATTGGGGAGACTTTTTTGCCGGGGAGTTGACCGCCTTTGCCGGGTTTGGCGCCTTGGGCGAACTTGACTTCTGCTTCGTCGGCACAGGCGGCTGTCATCGGAGTGATGGTGAACCGGCCCCCAGCATACTGGACGGAGCGGTTGCCGTCGGGGCGGCGGATTCGGGTTTTGTCGAAGCCGCCTTCGCCGGAGTTGGCGATGGGGCCGACGCCTTGGAAAGTGCCCTTGAGTCGGGCGTGGCGGAAGAGGATATTGAATGCTCGGGCGACGGTTCGGTGGGCGGGCTCGCTAAGGGCGCCTTCGCTCATGCCGGGTGCCATGAATCGCCAGACGATGGACTCTACTGAGTCGACTTCTTCGATGGGAATTGCGTCGCCCTTTTTGACCTGGACGAGGTCGAGAAGGTTGAGCGGGGTTCGGTTTGAAACCAAGGTTGAGTACGACTGATACGCCTCATAGGTGCCGGGTTTGTGCTCGTGGATCTTCTTTGAGTAGCCGCTGGCGCTTTGGAGGGAGCGGACGATTTCGGCGTTGTTGGCGTGTTTGCGTCCGTCGCGGGTGTGGCGGAATTCACCGGCATCGGTGAGGGTTGCCTCGGGGCTGAAGCCGTTGAGGTGGAACTGCCGCCATTCGGAGTTGAGGATATCTGCTCCGATTCCTGAGATGTGACCGGGGACGCCGGGGAATTCTTTATTGAGGAACTCGAAGGAGAGCCCGATGGCCTCGATGAGGCGGGCGCCCGTGTAGGCGGCGGCGGGGGTAACGCCCATCATGGATTGGGCTTCGAGGAGTCCGGAGCGGAGGGCTTTCAGGTACTTCGCTTCGTCCTCGACGCTCGCGATGCCGAGCCAGGGGGAGACGGCATCGACTCCGAGAGAGATATGAAGGGCGCAGTGATGCACGTCCCAGATACCGACTTCGGCGGCGAGGCCGACGCGGTGGCGGAGACCTTGCTCAACGAGCATCGAGTGGAGCCGCGAGACGAAGCGGAGCGAGGAGAGAGCGATCTGGTTGTGGGTGGGGGCGAAGTCAGTGATGAGGAGGACGTTTGTGCCCTCGGCGGCTTCCATTGCTTCCTTCAGCTTCTTCTCCATCGCGTCTTCGAGGTCGTCGCCGAACGAGACAAGAAGGGAGATTTTGGTGACCGAGGGTTGGGCTTTGAGCCAGTTCATTTCTCCCGAACTGAGGATCGGGTTCGAAAAAGAGTAGAGGCGGCCGTAGGCGGTGCACCAGAGTCCGGAGCGGTCGCCGAGGGTGATGTTGGTGTCGAAGACCCAGGCATCGCGGATGGGGTCGATGGGAGGGCTGGTTTCTTGGGCGAAGCGGAGCTTGAAGTGGTCTTCGATCCGCCGGGGAAGGGTGTCGAGCATCGCCGCCATTGGCGTGTCGTCTCCCATTGCCCCCAGCGGAGGTTTGCCGGTTTTGGACATTGGCTCGAGGAGGACTTCGATGTCCTCTTTTGTCATTCCAAAGGCGAGTTGGTAGCTGAGCAGGTCTTCCTGGCTGGGCCTTTCCGTTGGCTCGACGGCACTGGCCTGGGCGATTCGAGCGACGGGGGATGGGAAGGGCTCGCGGGCGACTTCTTCGCGAACCTTTTCGTCCATCGAGACGCGGCCGTTGTTGAGGTTGATGAGAACGGTTTCGCCGGGGCCGAGGACGCGTTGCTCTTCGATTTCGCCGAGGTCGATTGTTCCAGTAAGTTCAGAGACGGCGAGGACGAAGTCTTTGGAGACTTGCGCCCAGAGGGGGCGAAGGCCGTTGCGGTCGAGGTGGGCTACGGCGACGTCTCCATCGCAGCCGACGAGGGCGGCGGGGCCGTCGCAGGCTCCGAGGTAGACCCGAGCGGCTTTGTAGAAATCTCTCAGCGGATCGTCTTGAGCGAGCACCGATTCGGCAGACGGGAGGAGACCAAGCATGGCTTGCTCAAAGCTCATTCCGCCCGCGAGCAGGGCGATCATCATGTCGTCGAGGTTCGCGGTATCCGAGCCTCGGGGGCAGACGATCGAGTTGACCAGTTGGGACACTGCCGCGAGGGATGGGAAGCGCTCAACAAGGTTGCGGACGAGGTCTTTGCCGATTGCCTGCATCCAGGCGACGTTCCCGTTAATGGTCGAGATTTCGCCGTTATGGGCGATGGACCAGAACGGCTGGGCGCGACGCCAGGCGGTCGTGGTGTTGGTGCAGTAGCGGCTGTGGAAGAGGACGTAACGGCTCTTGAAGTCGTCGTTTTGGAGGTCCGTGTAAAAGTCTGCGATTCGGGAGAGGTCGCAGAGGCCTTTGTAGACGACGGTTCGGTTGGAGAGCGAACAGATCGAGAATTCGTCACCAGCGAAGGCGGTGATGGCTTCGTCGAGCGCGAGTCGGAGGAGGTAGCGGCAGGCGAACCAGCCTTCCTCGCTCATGTTGTCGGGGCGCTTGAAGAGGGCTTGCCTTACCCTTGGGAGGGTTCTTAGGGCGGATGAACCTTCGGGCAACGCAGACGGATTGACGGGGACGTCTTTCCAGTCGAGGACCTTGACACCGGCGAGGGCGGAGATGCGCTCGACTTCTTCGATGCACTTTTGGCGGACCTTGCTGTCGAACGGCAGGAAGAACATTCCGAGGGCGACATCGTGCTGAGCGACGAGCTTGGTGTGGTCCTTGAACCGGTCGAGCAGGAGGCCCCAGGGGATGTCGATTTGGAATCCGGAGCCGTGTCCGGGCGCGCCACGGTGGTCAAAGTTTTTGGTCAGTTCAATGGCTTGTTCGACGACGCGCCTTTGGGCGACGCCCTTTCGCGAAGCGAGAAACCCGATTCCGCAAGCATCTGCTTCGAGAATCATCCGACCATTGCGCTCTACCTGATACATGAATGTGCCTATCGTCCGCAATCATCGCGGGACCGGTAGGCAACGTCGCTACGCCGGGATTAGCATTCTACAGCAAGTTTGGGATTTTGTGAATCCCCTCGCGAAAAAAGCTCGTAAGCTACCGATTGAGATGCTTGCCAGTTACCTCCTTGCGACGCTAGTCACGACTCAGAAATCCTCAATGAGCCTTGCCCAACTGGATGCTGCCACGCCTGGCCGTCTCGGCGCATTCGTTACCGATGGCAAGCGGGTGGTTGCAAGCCGTCCTGACGAAAGGTTCTCGCTACAGAGCGTGATGAAGCTGGTGGTTGCGATGGCGGCGTTTGATGCCATTGACCGGGGGAAGCTAACTTTGGCGACGAAGTTCACAGTGGGATTCGAGGATATGTCGATGAGCCATCAGCCCTTGGCGGAGCGGGTTGGGCCGGGGAAGACGACGGTTGTGACGGTTCGCGAGTTGATTGAGCTTGCGGTTCAGCAGAGCGATTCGATGGCAGTGGATGTGTTAGTCGATAAGCTTGGGGGAATCGGGGTCGTTCAGTCGTTTTTGCGCCGGAAGGGGATCACGGGGGTTCGGGTGGATCGGACGGAGCGGATTTTGCAATGCGAGACGGTGGGGGTGAAGTGGAAGCCGTCGTTTCGGGTCGAGGGTGTTTATGACAAGGAGGTCGCGGCGATCTCGGCAAAGGCTCGGACCGCGGCACAGAAGCGATACATGGCCGATGCGCGCGATACGGCGACGCCCCGGGGATTTGGGAATCTGCTTGTGAAGCTGGCGACGGGCAAGCTGTTGAGCAAGAGCTCGACGGAGGGGCTTTTGAAGGTGATGGAAGGCACTCAGACCTATCCCGAGCGGCTCGCGAATAGCGTTCCCGCACCCTGGAAGTTTGGTCACAAGACGGGCTCCTCGGGAACCTGGAACGGGATGGCGGTGGCGACGAACGATGTGGGGATTGCGCGGGATGATTCCGGGAGGTTTGTCGTGATTGTTTGCTTTTTGGGGGATGCGAAGGGGGATATGGACTCGCGGAATGCGACGATCTCGAAGGTTCCAGGGGCGTCGGGGTTCTTCAAAAGAGCCTAACGAGATCCTTTATCACTTACGCACTTCGGGTGTAATACGGGGATGATTCGGCGTCTTGCTTTGCTTCTTGTTGCCTTCCCTACTCTGGCTTTTTCGCAGGGGTCGGCGGCGGATTATGCTCGGGCGGATTCGTTCGGGCAGCGGTTTTCGGGGAAGGTTCTGAATGAGCGGCTGACGCTGAACTGGCTGAAGGGCGGGAAGGCTTGGTATGTGCGTCAGCTTCCGGCGGGGAAGTCGGAGTTTGTTTTGGTGGACGCGGCCGCAGGCAAGAAGGCGCTGGCGTTTGATCATCGGGCAGTTGCGCTGGCTTTGAGCAAGGCGGCGGGGAGGCCGGTTGACCCGACTCAGTTGCCGCCGAAGGCCTCGTTTAGTGATGATGCCTCGGCGGTGACGTTTACGCTGGATGATGCTTATCAGGTGAACCTGAAGACGTTTGAGGTTCGCAAAGGTCGTGATCCGGTTGTAGGGGGATTGAAGGCTTATGCGCCGGAGGAGGTTCCGGAGAGTGGCGGGGGCGGGGATCAGACTTCGATTACGTTCCGCAACGACTCGGCGGAGCCGCTGAAGATTCACTGGATTCAGGACGACGGGGTTCTGCGCGAGTATCAGACGTTGCAACCAGGGAAGGAGTGGTCGATTCAGACTTGGGTGACCCACTTTTGGTGCGTGACTCGGATGGATGGGACGAAGCTGGCGACTTATAAGCCGGATCGGAACGGGTCGACGGCGTTTTTGGATGGGAAGCGAGTTCCGTTCGCTCCGGCTCGGCAGCGGCCGCAGAACGAATCGCCGGACGGAAAGTGGCGGATTACGTTTACGGATAACCAGGCGAACTTGTTTGATGTTGCCGCGAAGGATCGAAAGCAGTTGACGACTTCAGGTTCTTCCGCAAACGCTTTTCGGGGTCCGGTGGCGTGGTCGCCGGATTCGAAGTCGGTGGCGTTTTATCAGGTTGAGCCGGAAGAAGCGCATCCTCTGAACATTGTTTTCACGACCCCGATGGACCAGTTTCAGCCGAAGCTGACGACTCGGCAGTATTTGAAGCCCGGAGATAAGGTGGCAAAGCCGGTTTTGTTTATGTATCGGGTCGGGGATTCGGCTCCGAAGAAAGTAGACACTGCGACGTACCCAAATCCGTTTGATCTTGACGGCGAGCGTTGGCTGGATAACAATCGATTCATGTTCCGCTACAACGAGAGGGGGCACCAGGCGATGACCATGATTCAGGTTGAGCCCAACGGTCAGGCGACTCCAATCATTCAAGAGCGAAGTAAAACGTTTATCGACTGGACGGCGAAGTCGTTTAACTACATTTTCAAGGACGGCAATCACGCGATTTGGCAAAGCGAGCGCTCAGGGTGGAGCCATCTCTACCTTTACAATCTGAACGAGGGAGAACCGAAAGCCATTACCCAGGGCAACTGGGTGGTGCGAGCCGTGGACCGGGTTGATGAGGACAAGAAGGAGATCTGGTTCCAAGCCAGCGGACTGGATGCGGATCAGGATCCTTACAATGTACATTTTTGCCGGGTCAACTTTGATGGAACGGGATTCACTCGGTTGACCGAGGGGAATGGGAATCACCGGGTTTCGTATTCGCCGGACGGTTCGTACTTGCTCGATTCGTACTCACGGCCGGACATGGCTCCGGTGCATGAGGTTCGGAGCGCAAAGACCGGGAAGAAGGTGGTTGATTTGGAAGTTGCCGATGCATCGGAGCTGACCAAGGCCGGCTTCCAGATGCCGCGCGTTTTCAGCGCAAAGGGGCGGGACGGGAAGACGGACATTTGGGGGCATGTTTATTTGCCGACCAACTTTGACCCGGCGAAAAGCTATCCGGTGGTGGAGGACATCTATGCGGGGCCACATAGCAGCCACGTTCCGAAGAACTTCCACACCAACGCGGGCGGGATGCAGATGGCGGAGCTTGGGTTTATCGTGGTTCGCATCGACGGGATGGGGACGAGCAATCGGAGCAAGGCTTTTCACGACGTTTGTTATCAGAACATCGTTGACGCCGGGTTCCCGGACCGGATTCTTTGGATGAAGTCAGTGGCACGGGAGATTCCTCAAATGGACTTGACTCGAGTCGGGATTTATGGGACTTCGGCGGGCGGGCAGAATACGCTTCATGCGCTATTGACGCAGGGGGATTTCTATAAGGTCGGGGTGGCGGATTGCGGCTGCTATGACAACCGGATGGACAAGATCTGGTGGAACGAGCAGTGGATGGGCTTGGTTGGTCCGCATTATGAGGCGCAGTCGGGGCGAACTTTGGCGAAGAACCTTCGTGGAAAGTTGTTACTGCTACTCGGCGAAGTGGATACGAACGTTGATCCGGCTTCGACTTATCAGGTGATCGATGCTTTGATTAAGGCGGACAAGGACTTTGATTTCGTCACGATTCCGAATGTCGGGCACGGGGCGGTTGGTCATCCTTATGGGCGTCGGAAGCAGAGGGACTTCTTGGTGAAGAATCTCCTGGGTGTTGAGCCTCGGTGGAAGTGAGTTGTGGAGTGGCTAAAGTGGCTAGTATCTTCGCTGAAAAGGCAGCCAAAAGTCGTCCAAGATAGGCCACCGCCTGTGCAGCGTGGCCCTAGTGACGAGGATCTGCTGCTGTGTCGGTTTGTAAAGGATGCAGCTGACCATTGCGCGAACTGGACCTACCATGAGCCTAAGCCTGGTGATGCATGGCTGATCAGTCCGAACTGGAGAATCAGTTTCAGTTTTGAGTGGCGCGAGCGTGAGTTGACGGTTTGCGCTATGAACCCTCAGCTATATGAGATGTATACAGGGACCGCCTCCACGGGATGGGATCTACTTGCTGCTTACGACTCTTGCCCTTACATCTCAAGCATGTTCGCCGAGACGGAACAAGTTGTTAAGAAGTTCGATATGTCGTGTGAGATTGAGGCGCGGCGAAAAGTAGCAGCTGTAATTAATATTCTGGATTCCAAGAGCGATACAGAAATCGCAGACGCTTGGCGCAAGGCTCGGTCTGTTCTGCGATCTCGAATCGAAGCTAGTCCAGGCAAGTATTTCAGCTCATTTTTGAGTGAAGACGGAACGGTCGATTTGCCAAGCCGCCGCAATTAACTTCTGAACTACCGCAGTGTGTCGCACCAGTTCGGCCGTCGACGAATTTTTAACCGGTGTCAGTTTGCTGCTGTGGCGTAACGGGCGAGTAGACTCTGAATCCATGCCCAGCACTCCCTACTGGTCCGGATCGTTTCCGGCTCTGACGACTCCTTTCAACGCCGACCTTTCGATCAACTACGATCAGCTTCGGGCCCACCTTGAGGTCCTGATTGATTCGGGGGTGAAGGGGTTTGTGATGATGGGGTCGTTGGGTGAGAACCTGGCTTTGACCTGGGACGAGAAGTTTGAGATATTGCGGGTTGCTCGCGAGGTTTCGGCGGGTCGAGTGGCGGTTTTGAGCGGAGTTGCGGATACTGCGACGGCTCAGGCGGCTGAGTATTCGGCTAAGTGTGCGGCTTTGGGAATTGACGGAATCATGCTGATGCCGGCAATGGTTTACAAGGCGGATCGGGATGAGCTGATCACGCACTTCACGACGGTTGCGAAGGCTTCGGATTTGCCAATTTTGCTTTACAACAACCCGCTCGCCTACCCTGGCGATTTGACGCCAGAGATCCTGGAGACGTTGTGCGACGCGAGTGATCGTTTTGTGGCTTTGAAGGAGTCTTCGGGTGATACGCGACGCTTCCTTGATATTCAGAAGCAGATAGGGGATCGGTTGGCGCTGTTTGCGGGCGTTGATGACCTTGCTCTTGAGTGTGCGTTTCTTGGCGCGGTTGGCTGGGTTATGGGAATTGGCTTGGCGTTTCCTTACGAGAATCAGCGGCTTTGGGATTTAGCGATGGCGGGTAAGTGGGACGAGGCTCGAGAGCTTTATAAGTGGTTCTCGCCAGTGGCGCATTTGGACGTCGGAATCAAGTTTGTCCAGAACATTAAGCTGGCGACAGCGACGACGGGTTACTGCGCGGAGCATGTTCGGTTGCCTCGGTTGCCGTTGGTCGGAGCGGAGCGGGCTCGGATTCAAGCGGTCATCGATGAAGCGGTTGCCAATCGCCCTACACTGTAGTTGATGAACATTCACGTCATTGACTCTCATACTGGCGGAGAACCGACGCGGGTCGTTGTTGGTGGCTGGCCGGAGCCTGCTGGCTTGACGGCGGCGGAGAAACGTGACTGGATGGAAACGAATCAAGATCACCTTCGTCGAGGCGTTGTTTGTGAGCCTCGTGGGAACGATGTGATCGTAGGTGCGCTTCTGACCGAATCGCAAGACGAAACGTGCGTCTGCGGAGTTGTCTTCTTCAATAACGTCGGCTATTTAGGGATGTGCGGGCACGGGACGATTGGAGTAGTAGAGACCCTTCGACACCAAGGCAAAATAGGCGTTGGAACGCACCGAATCGAGACTCCGGTAGGGGTTGTTGAGGCAACTTTGCTGGAGAACGGCGAGGTCGAGATTCAAAATGTCCCTTCGGTTCGCGCCCAGGAAGATGTCGCCGTTCAAGTCTCTGTCGGCACGGTCACGGGGGATGTTGCTTGGGGTGGAAATTGGTTCTTCCTCGCCCACCGAACTCCAGCGATGCCGGAACTGAAAGTAGAAAACGCAAGAGAGTTGATCACGCTTACCGAAGAGATTCGAGACGCTTTGAATGCTCTTGAGTCAAACAGTCACTTCGTTGATCATATCGAGCTATTTGACGATACTCCGACGGCGAACTCTCGGAACTTCGTTCTTTGCCCCGGCTCGGCTTATGATCGCTCGCCATGTGGAACGGGGACAAGCGCGAAGCTGGCTTGTTTGTTTGCCGACGGGAAACTAGCCGAAGGCGAGAAGTGGGTTCAGGAGTCGATTACCGGTTCAAAGTTCACAGGGTGGGTGACGCTGGATGAGAATCGCCAGTTGATTCCGCATATTGTGGGTCGGGCTTTTGTTTGCGGGGAGTCGAAGCTGATCTTTGACGAATCTGATCCGTTCTGCTGGGGGATTGGTTGAAAGTCGTCGTCATTGGGGGCGGGATCATCGGGCTTTGCTCGGCCTACTACGCCCAGCAAGACGGGTACGAAGTAACGATCATCGACAACCAACACGAAGGGGCTTCCTCTACTTCCACGGGGAACGCAGGGATGATTGTGCCTAGCCACTTTATTCCGCTTGCTGCTCCAGGGATGATTCAGATGGGCATCAAAATGCTTCTGAATCCGAAGTCCCCTTTCGGATTTCACTTCCCTCCTTCGCTCGAGCAGCTTCTCTGGACGTGGAATTTTTACAAGTCTGCGAACGCTCAGCATGTACAAAAGACTGAAACAATTCTCCGGGATCTTAATCTGTTTTCTCGTCGGGAGTATGAGAGCCTGACGGAAGCCATCGGTGTCGGATTTGAGCTGAGAAAGGACGGGCTCTTGATGCTCTGCAAGAAGCAGCACACCCTCGACGAGGAGGCCAAGATTGTCCAACGGGCGAACCAGATCGGAGTTCGCGCCGAGGTCTTGAGCTTGCCCCAACTCAAAGCTCTGGATCCGGGGGTTGAGTACGACGTCTGTGGCGCAGTTCACTTCTTAGACGACGCCTCGCTAACTCCCAGCAACCTGATCTCGGCTCTTAGAGATCATCTCACTCAAAACGGTGCGACATTCATCAACCTTCAATCCCCAACCGGTTTCGGAAAATCCAACGGGAAGCTGAATCGCGTCCACACCCAACTTGGCGAGATTGCTTTCGACGAGCTGGTCATCGCAACTGGAGCATGGACCGGTGGGATGGTCCGAGGACTCGGACTCCGGATGCCAATGCTAGCGGGCCGTGGCTACAGCATGACGGTGGCGAAACCGCCCGTCATGCCAGGTATTTGCGCTTTGCTTGCCGAGGCACGGGTCGCAATCACCCCGATGGAAGACGGACTGCGCATCGCGGGGACAATGGAACTTGGTCCTCCAAGCGACTACGTGAACCAAAACCGCGTGAATGGAATCATCGAATCAGTGCCGCAGTTCTATCCCCAAATCTCGGAAGCAGATATGCACGGCGAGCCCATTTGGGTTGGCAACCGCCCTTGTCCACCGGACGGCTTACCATACATCGGCCGGATCAAGGCGAATCCAAATGTTATCGTTGCCTCTGGGCACGGAATGATGGGACTCAGCCTAGGTCCTATCACCGGTAAGCTAGTCGCTGAATTGCTGTCAGGCCGAGAAACCACGTTGCCACTCGCCCAACTCGACCCAAACCGTTATGCTTGAAATCTCCTTTTCCGAACTCGATTCCGTTGTCCGAAGTGCCGCCGATGCGGGACCTTTTTTGCGGTCGGTTGACGGCGTGGCCCTCGCTGCTTTGCTCGATGGAATCGCAGATGCCCTGACGGCCGCCAAAGCAGAGATTGTTCCCGTCGCGATGCGCGAAACAAACCTTCCGGAAGCGCGGCTGAACGGCGAGTGTGACCGAACTGCTGGCCAGTTCCGAAACCATGCCGTCGATGTTCGCGCCGGACGATTCAAGCAGGTCGATGTGGTCACCGCGATTCCAGATCGAACGCCTCCACGACCACACATCAGCCGCTTCATGATTCCTTTGGGGCCGATTGCGGTGTTTGGTGCATCGAACTTCCCTCTTGCTTATAGCGTGGCGGGTGGAGACACGGCTTCGGCGTTGGCGGCGGGTTGCCCGGTAGTGGTGAAGGCTCACCCTGCTCATCCGGAAACTTCGCGGATGGTGGCGGATATTGTCTCGGCGCAGGTGAAGGCTCATGGGTTTCCCGAAGGCACCTTTCAGTGCGTTCACGGAGATAACGACGTTTCGCTTGGCTTAGTGGAGCATCCTCTGATCAAGGGCGTGGGTTTCACGGGTTCTCTGAAAGTCGGACGCTTGTTCATGGACGCTGCGGCAAAGCGCGAGGTGCCGATTCCAGTATTCGCAGAAATGGGTTCAGTGAATCCGATGTTTGTTCTACCGGGTGGTGTCGTCGGATTCGCCGAGGGATATATTCCATCTTTGACCATGGGAGTTGGACAGTTCTGTACGAACCCGGGAATCGTTTTGGGACTCGATTCTCCAGAGTGGACAGCTTCAAAAGCGAAGATGCAACAGCTAGCAGCTGCGGCGCCGGTCGGAAAGATGTTGACTCCAGGGATCGCCGAGAACTATGTTCGGCTGGCTCAATCAACCTGCCGCCAGGAAGGCGTTTCGACCCTGGTCGAAGTTCAAAATCCTGGACAAGCGGGCCTCGCCGAAGTTTCTGGTGCGGACTTCCTGAAGAATCCCCATCTACAAGAAGAAGTCTTCGGACCGTTCGGGTTGCTCGTCACCTGTTCAGATTTCGAAGAAATGCTCGCCTGCGTAGGCACCCAAGGCAACCTCTCTTCCTCGATCCATTTCGGAGAGGGAGATCAGCGTTTAGTCGAAGGACTGTTACCCGCTCTTGAACAAATCGCAGGGCGAATCGTTTTCAACGGATTCCCTACCGGAGTCGAAGTTTGCGAAGCTACTCAACACGGCGGACCATATCCGGCGGCTTCAGATTCTAGGTACACGAGCGTTGGGAATCACGCTCCAGAACGATGGTTGAGACCAGTGGCTTACCAAAATGCTCCCAGCTTCGTGACTGCTCCTTAGATGCTGCCACTCTTCCTTCCGGTTCAAGCGATCGTCATCACCAGCCCCAAAACTGGCGACGTGATCCGCTCCCGAGCGGTCATCGTTCGTGGGACTTCAAACGACGCCATGGTCTCGATCTCGGTGCCGGGTAGCCGCCCGGTTCGGGTGCCTACGTTAGATGGAAAGTTTTCGGCTCCAATTGAACTCAGGAATGGCGATATGGAGATCACGGTTCGGAGCCAAAAGTCTGAGGCTAAGGCCAACATCTCGTGCAAACCGGCGACTTCCGGGTTCAAAGTTCGGCTCGTCTATCTAGGTGCCGCCGACGAGCCCAACTCTTCCGTCTTCGGGCTTCCGGGAACCAAACGGATCGATGTGACAACCCGCTTTTCAACGGCGGTGAAACTCATGCAGGCGTTTTGCGAGGACCACTTCCGACGCACAGAACGGGTTTCTCGCACATTCACCATCGACTTCGGCCAGGATGGTCACATCCCCATCTCGTTCCTGACCTCGACGCAGACCGGCGCCCAGCTACGCGCCCAGAAGGCCGAAGTCACGTGGTCAAAGGTGTATGCCGAGCTTCAGCCGAAGTTCAAGTATGAAAACGAGAAGTTACTCGTAGTAATGGGTTTCACTCGGTACGACGCGGCAACTCAGACGACAACGGGAGCGACTGCGCTGGGTGGCGGCTCGCTGGCCCTTTTCGGTGGAGGTTGTGTGCGGTTTTGGCCAACTTCGGTCGCAGATTCTGTGCGAGCATTTTCCGATAACCGAGTCATTGACCCCAAGATTGAGCTTGATGATTCAGGGCTCAGGTACCGCGCCTGGGCAAATGCCTCGACGACGATCGGAGCCATGATGCACGAGCTCGGGCATACTTTCGGATTGCCACACACAGTTGATAATCGCTGCATCATGTCACGGGGATTCGATCAGTTTGGAGCGGCCATGATCGGATTTGAACCTGGCCCAAAAGATCAAAGCCGAGCCACTCCTGCTTCCTACTGGGATCCGGTCCACAGTGCAAGGCTCTCGCTGAGTCCATTCTTCCAACCCCGCCGCCCTGCTTCCGAGCAGCCCAAAGCGCCCAGGATCAAGATCAACGGAGATGAGGTTGAGATCGATTCCGAAGACGATCTCAGGTTGCTCGCGATTTGGCAGGATGGAAAACCAAACTGGTCACAACCTCTGACGGGGCGATCCGCAAGGTTCAGCTATGCTGAACTTCAGTCGAAGATCAAGGGAGATCGGATCAACATTGTGGCGATGACGGCCAGTGGCGGAGAACGTACATTCAGGCGTGACCCTTAAAAGGGATGTTAGGTGCCTTAGGACCAGAAGAGATGACACTTTCACAAGAGTTTGAAGAGAGAGGATTCGTTGTGATCGAGAGTTTTTTGACTCAAGAAGAAAGCCACGGACTGAATCAAAGTCTCGAAGCGAAGTACGAACAGTGGCAGGCCGAGGCACGCCAGGTGGCGGAGAAGAGCGACCATGATGAGTGCGATGTCTTGGCATGGGATCCGGTGCTGGAGGGTCACCCATTGTTTTGTTCGATAGCTGCTTCGGAGAAGCTCAGAGCGGCAACAGCGGAAGTGCTCGGTGATGATTTCGATACGCAAACTTCGCTGATCATGTTTAGCATCCCTCATGGTAGGGGGCAGGCCTGGCACCAGGATTGCCCACCGGAAGAAGTCGGGCTTTTCAATCTGAATCGGCTGTTGTATCCCGCAGATACTAACCTAGAGAACGGAGCCATAGTCGTTGTCCCAGGTTCACATAAAATGGGAGTGATTCCACCTGGAGGGACGCAAGATCCAATTCCGGGTGAAGTGATTTTGACTCCCCGTGCTGGGACCCTGGTTCTGCTGCATGGTCACGTTTATCACCGTGTCACTCCGAATTTGACGGATCGACCAAGAAACTCGGTGAATTTTCGTGCGATGCCCGCCGGCGTTCCGAACTGGGTAACTTGCGTCGCGGTTTACCGAAACGGACGAACACGATTTTGCGACACCCCAAGCTTTGCGCCCGCGATCTACGCGGAGACGCCTTGAAGCAGGATCACCAGCAATAAGGTATATTGAGGTGTCGAATCGAAGGTTGCGCGTCAACCGTTGACTTCAGCCCCCTAGTTTGCCCCGGCGTTTGACCTGGCGAAGAGGAGCCTGAACTGAGCGGTGGATGGAAATACTCTCGATCTCGATTTAACTACGGAGCTTAAAAAACACCATGCCCCTGAGTCCAGATAAGAAAGCACAAGTCATCGCAGATAACGCCACCAAAGCCGGAGATACCGGTTCGGCAGAAGTTCAGATCGCAATCATGCAGGCGAGAATCCAGCAGATCACCGATCACCTTCGCACCCACAAGAAAGACAACCACGGTCGACGTGGATTGCTCGTGTTGGTTGGAAAGCGGCGACGCCTCGAGGCATACCTCCGCAACAAGGATGTTGTGGGCTACCGTGCTCTTATTAAGAAACTCGGCATTCGTGAAGTTAAGCCCCGTTAATCTTAACGGAGCATAAATGATACACACACTCGAATTCGAGGTAGGCGGAAAGGAGTTCTACCTCGAAACAGGCCGCGTGGCTAAGCAAGCCGGCGGCGCAGTTCTCCTTGGAATGGGCGAAACCATCGTCCTGGGCGTCGCTACGATGTCCGAAAACCCCAAAGCAGGAATCGACTTCCTGCCCCTCACTTGCGACTACGAAGAGCGCAAGTACGCCGTCGGAAAGATTCCTGGCGGCTTCATCAAGTCCGGCGGACGACCTTCTGAAAAGGCGATCCTCGTCTCGCGACTGATGGACCGACCAATCCGACCACTCTTCCCGAAGGGCCTTCGAAATGACATTCAAGTCATGGCGATGCCGTTCGCGGTTGAGCAGGATTGCCCACCCGACGTTCTCGCAGTTTGCGCCGCAGGTGCAGCCCTAGCAGTCTCGAACATTCCGTTCAAGGCTCCAATCGCGTGCGTCCGCGTCGGACGAATCGATGGCGAATTCATCCTCTTCCCAACAAACGACCAGATCAAGGTTTCTGACCTCGACCTCATCGTTGCCGGACACAAGGATGCCATTTCGATGGTTGAATCCGGTGCCAACGAAGTCAGCGAAGCCGACATGGCCGCTGCTCTGAAGTTCGCTCATAACGCTATTCGAGAGATCGCGCTGAAGTTTGAGGAGTTCAAGAAGACCGTCGGAACCAAGGTTCGCGAAGTCACCTTGTTTACCATTGACGAAGACCTGAAGAAGGCGATCAGCAAGAAGTTTGGCAAGGACATCGAAAAGGCTCTTCTCGGATCGGCAGACAAAGCCGTTCGAGAGTCGGCTCTTAACGACCTGATCAAGGACATCGTTGAGAAGCTGAAGCCGGAGTACGCCGACCAGCCAGCCATCCTCAATCAGCTTCCAGAAGCTGCCGATACCGTTGTGAAGGGCGTCGTTCGCGACCTCATCATCACGAAGGACAAGCGACCAGACGGACGAAAGCTCGACGAGCTTCGAAACATCGAAGCCACCGCCGGAATTCTTCCACGTGTGCACGGCTCAGGTCTCTTCACCCGTGGCCAGACCCAGGTCATGACCATCGCCACCCTCGGCCTTCCGGGAGACGCCCAGACCATGGACGGACTCGAAGAAGTCGACGCTAAGCGATACATGCACTTCTACAACTTCCCTTCCTACTCGGTCGGCGAAGTCCGCCCAAACCGGGGTCGAGGACGACGAGAAGTTGGCCACGGCGCCCTCGCCGAGCGAGCACTGCTCCCAGTTCTCCCGCTCAGCGACCCTCAGTTCCCGTACACCATGCTCCTCACCTCCGAGGTTCTTGAGTCCAACGGTTCCACCTCCATGGCTTCGGTCTGCGGTTCAACTTTGGCCCTCATGGACGCAGGAATCCAGATCAAGGCTCCGGTCGCCGGAATCGCCATGGGTCTGATGAGCGATGGAAAGGCATTCAAGGTCCTCACCGACATCATCGGAATGGAAGACTTCTGCGGAGACATGGACTTCAAAGTCGCAGGAACCCGCGCCGGAATTACCGCCCTCCAGCTTGACACCAAGCTCGACGGTATTCCTGACGAAGTTCTCGCTCGAGCTTTGAACCAGGCACTCACCGCACGACTCCAGATTCTTGACATCATGGAAGCCGAGATCGACGCACCTCGAACCCGAGTTGCGGACACCGCTCCTCAAGTTGTCACGATGCAAATCAACCCAGAAAAGATCGGCGCGCTGATCGGACCTGGTGGCGCGACCATCAAGAAAATCTGTGCTGAGTCTGGCGCAACTGTTGACGTTCAGCAAGACGGACGAGTCCTCATCGGCTCCACCGGCGCAGAAGCCTCCAACAAGGCGATGCAGATGGTCAAGGATGCAGTTGGCGACATCGAGATGGGTGTTGAAACGACCGGCGTTGTTACCCGAATCATGGGTCGCGGCGTTTTGGTTGAGCTTGCCAGCGGCAAGCAAGGATTTGTTCCGAAGGAGCAGATCACTCTCAAGGAAATCAACCGAATCGAGGACGTAGTCAACATGGGCGATACGCTTAACGTGAAGACCCACGAGCTCGACGACCAGGGACGACTCAACCTCACTGCCATCGGCGTGAAGCAAGATCTTCCAACCCTGGAAGGCAACGAGAACGGAACTCCTCCTCCATCACAAGGTGGCGGCGGCGGACGCCCAGGTGGAGACCGAGGTCGCGGTGGTGACCGAGGCGGACGTGGCGGCGGATTCGGCGGTAGAGATCGCGGTGGCGATCGAGGCGGAGACCGGGGCCCAAGACGCGACGGACCCCGACCAGACCGAGCTGAGCGACCAGCTTCGAGCGGCGGCGACGAGCCAAAGTTCCGAAAGCGACAGTAATCTGAACACCTAGCAGAAAGCCCACTTAGCAGATGCTAAGTGGGCTTTTTTTGCATTTAGGCGAAGTTGCTGGTCGATTGAGCCCTACTCTTGAGTCACGAAAACTACATTTTTCACTCGTTCATTTCAGTTTTTGCCCATCAAGTGCCGATCTTTACTCAGGGGCAAGATGAAACTTGGTGTCAAGGTAGGGCTGGGAATTCTCATCATCACATCGGTGGTTCTCGCTTTCTTCGCCTTCATTCAGCGTCCGACCATGCTCAAAAGCTTTGAGCAACTGCAATTGGCGGCGGCTGACCAGAATCTTCGTCGCGCATACGAGTCAATTCAAACGGAGATCAATTCTCTGGGTAGACAAGCTCAGGATTGGGGCAGCTGGGACGACACCTACAACTATGTCCTTCATCGGAATCCCGGCTATGCAAAGATCAATTTAGCGGACAGCATGTTCGATACAACTCATATCGATCTGCTATGGCTGATTGAGAACTCTGGGAGGGTGAAACATAGCTCCTGGCGAGGTGCAGATCGTGTGGCGCACTCCTCAAACCCTGGTTTCAATCCTGTTAAGTTCTCTGAAGTGGCCAGGAAGCTCAGCCGAACCTCCAAACTGTACGGCTCGTGGACAATTGAGTCGGTTGACGGCGTTCCGATGATCCTTTACAGCCGTCCGATCGTAGACAGTTCCGAGAAGGAGCCAGCTGCAGGGATGCTGGTGATGGGCAAGTTTCTTGCAAAACCAACAGTTCAGTCTCTTTCGGCTGCCATTGGCGTTGATTTTGAGATCATCAAGTCGACCGGATCAGAAAATGAACTCATCAAATCTAGTAAACAGAAGATGGTTGGGGGTCTCAACCCCAATTCCAAGCTAGACGCCCATACGGAGATCTTTGGGTATCGGGATCTAACAGGTAACGACGGAGTCGCCAGATTCGCTATCAAGACGCGAACGCAACCGCAAATTCTGCATGATGGTGAGACGGCAGTTAACCAAGCACTCGTTTTCATGATTCTTTTCACTGGTTTGAGCTCTCTGCTAGGGTGGACATTTATACAGCTTCTTGTCACGAAGCCGCTTGCAAGACTCTCGATGGAGGTCGAAAAAATTGGCGAAGGCAACAGTCGAACGGTCTCGGCCGAACTCGTGAGAAGAAAGGACGAAATCGGCTACCTAGCGAGGTTCTTACAAGGAGCCTTCGAGCAAATAGAACAGGCTCAAATCTCAATGGTTAAGTCTTCTCATGCAGCTGGGATGGCTTCTGTGGCTCGTGAGGTCTTGCACAATGCCGGAAACGCGTTTAACTCTATTCGGGTGGCGATTGGCCAGCTCACCGAAAACGCAAAGAGTTCGAAGCTACCTCGGCTGAGCGAATCATTGGAGTTACTGACCTCCCATTCTCACGATCTGAACAGATTCACTCAGGAGGACGAGAGAGGCAAAAGGCTTGTACCGTATCTAATTGCACTCAACGAGCGCCTGACTGCTGAGCACGAAAAGACGCTCGAGGAGTTGAACCTGCTGAAGACTTCGGTCGCTCATATGGGGGAAGTGATTCAGGCACAGCACTCGTTGGCGCAACCGACACAAGCCTATCGGGAAGAGTTCATCGCTCCAATTATTGACGAAGCAACTCGGATCGTGGCCAAATCGCTGTCACATCACGGGGTTGATCTTTCGATCAATGTTGATTCAGACCTGAAAGGGTACTGCAACTCGCCACTTTTGATCAGGGTCCTGGTGAATCTGTTGACGAATGCGAAAGATGCTGTGGAGTGTAAGAAGTTGGGGCAAAGACGCATTGAGGTCAGGGCATTCCGAAACACCACGGGCCGAATCGAGATTCAGGTCCAGGACAACGGAGAGGGAATTGCGCCGGAGGATGCAACAAGAATCTTCGCGAACGGATTTACAACTAAGGTTCACGGCTCAGGATACGGACTCCACTATTGCGCCAATACTCTGAACGAGATGCATTGGGCACTTAAAGTAACAAGTACCGGTCTGAGTCAGGGGGCCACATTCACGTTAACGGAAGGCGAAAATCGTCTCATCAAGGAGGCAGCTTAAAATGAAACCACGAATCCTCGTCATTGATGATAACTCTTCGATTATCAGCGACTATCGCAAAATACTAGCGCCGAATGACGACGTTTCGGCACTGGACGATCTTGAGGCAGCACTGTTCGGTACGGACAAGACTCAGTCGAGCCAAATGGAATGTGAAATCTTCACGGCTAGCCAGGGTGAAGAAGGAGTTGCTCTTTTTAAGGAAGAACGGCTTATCAATTCTTTCGACGTCGTGTTCGTAGACATGCGGATGCCACCAGGTTGGGATGGCATGCGGACCATCCGCGAGATCTGGAATCTTCAACCCGATCAGTTCGTGGTGCTCTGTTCGGCATATTCCGACTATAGCTTCGCGAGTTTACGAGAAGCACTTGGGAACAAGCCTAACTTCCTCATTCTCAACAAACCATTCTCGCCTGAGGAGATTTTGCAGATTGTTCACTCTGTTGCCTCAAAAGAGTCTGGAGTGAAACGGGCCGAACGAAAGATGGCGGCGGACTTAAAAGTGGCTCTCAACAAAGATCAGCTTTCCACGGTCTTTCAACCTTTGGTCCGACTTTCGACGGGGAGGGTCATTGGCTTCGAAACTCTCTGTCGTTGGGAAGTAGAGGGCAAGACTGTCGCCTATCCTGATCAGTTTATCGACGTCGCCGAGCGCTATGGACTGATCAAGGAAGTCGGAGAATTTGCAGTCACTGAGGCGGTATCAATGGCTTCTAGCCTCATAAGAGGCTGGACGGATCAATCTTTCCCGCTCGTCACTGTCAATGTCGCACCTAAGCAACTGAGTCACTCCTTTGTCGCATTCTTGGATTCTGTGGTGCAACGCGCCGACTTACCGGTCGAGGCTCTAGGAATAGAAATCACGGAAAGCGGAGATCTCTCTGCGGAAGAAGAGTGTATCGGAATCATTGAAGATATTCAGTCGGTGGGCTACCACGTACTGCTAGATGACTTCGGCACGGGACACTCGTGCCTTGCAAACCTGGCGCGGGTTCCATTTGATACGGTGAAAATGGATCGGAATTTCTGCATGAGCCTGCCCGAATGCCAATCATCGACTCTGTTGCTTGAAGCATTTGGAAAGCTCGTGCGCCAGCTCGGAAAACTCTCACTCGTTGAAGGAGTTGAGACACTTACACAAGAACAAATCGTTCGTGAATTCCATTTCACGGTTGGTCAAGGCTATCTCTACTCAAGACCCGTGCCACGTGAACGAGCGATCGAGATGTTCTTTGAATCGCACTCTAGCAAGATAGAAGAAGCAGCCTAACCGAAGACTACGGAACTACCTATTGCGAGTAAGCGCAGGTGCAGGCTAGAGCAATCTTGAAGATGTCGCATATTCTTTCGACCTGAAGTTTTTGAACATTTTTTCAATAACAGGTTGACTTTCCATTTACCCATCTGGTTTAATTTCTAACTGTACATGGATCACCCAAGACTAGGGTGCTAACGTCGAGCTTCGGTTCGGCCGAGGCACAGAAACATAGACACTGTTCGACGTAGTGAGAAGAGCCGCTTTGCTTACTCTCCCAGACTCAATTTTGCGGGCCGATTGGCTTGAGTTCTCGCCTGTTAAGTGAAACTACTCAGGTTAAGTTTTCGTCCGCGACTCGCTTTCATCTGACAATTCCGTCCTCCGGGACGGCTAGATTGTCGCAACTACAATTTGCACGGGCCGGATGGTTTGCCTTATCTTTTGGGAAGAATAGCGGCAGACTAACTCACTAGTCCGTGCTTCATATGCATTAAGAGTGCGGGCCGATTCTTGTAGATTATCGCCTGTCACGCGGAGGGTCGCTGGTTCGAGTCCAGCCGTCCCGACTGTGAGAAATCGCAGACGGGACGTAGCTCAGTGGGTAGAGCATCTTGTCTACTTGGACACCTTGTCTGCGCTCTTAAGCTTTGAAATCAACATCTTCTCCGGGCCGATGAGGTTGGGTTACCCACCACTTCGGCTGCTTTAGGGGTGCTTCGGCGGAAAGGCCGACCAACTCTCTCAGAGTTGAGGCGTGTGGAACGCGGCATGGCAGTCGAACCCAGGTTCGCACTTGCCCGGAGTCAACAAGGTTCGTCGTGCGGGCCGAGGCATTTGGTTTATCGGTTAAAGGCGCAAGCCCACTGGTTCAAATCCAGAGACCAAGGCATCACTTGCCTGCATGACGAGCACATACGATTTCCGGCGGGCCGGAAGCAGAGGGTTATCGAACCCTGAAAAGGGAAACCGTTGTGGACAGCTAACGCTGATCCATCAGGGAAACATCCGCTGCGAAACTAGTCCGCTGGCGAAAAAACAGAATCCTACGAAGGAGGAAAAGAAGAACATGAACTACAGCAAACTATTCAACACCAAAAAGACCAGCCAGAAGCAAGCCATTCCCGGCTCAAACCAAATCCTGAACCATGCAGGAGGCTATAGCTTTGAAGTGGATCGGTGGACGATGCTGGATCGCTTCTTGATCCTTGGTAGCGAAAACGGAACGTATTACACCAGTGCCAAGAAGCTCACCCAGGAGAACGCTCTCAACGTCATCGAGGCGATCAAGGAAGACGGCCTTCGGGTTGTTGATCGGATCATCGAAGTCAGCACGAAGGGCCTTGCTCCGAAGAACGATTCGGCGATCTTTGCCCTTGCCCTTGCCGCTTCGTTCGGATGCGACAAGACGCGAAGCGCGGCACTCGCTGCGTTGCCGAAGGTCTGCCGAACTGGAACTCACCTCTTCGCCTTTGCCGCCGCTTGCGACGGAATGCGGGGATGGGGTCGAGGACTTCGAAAGGCGGTCGGTAAGTGGTACAACGCCCAAACTCCGGAGGCTTTGGCTTACGGGTTAGTGAAGTACCAGGCTCGTGAGGGTTGGTCTAACCGTGACTTGCTTCGGCTTGCTCACCCGGTCGCTGCTACCGAGACTCACAACGTTTTGTACAAGTGGGTTGTCGATGGCGAGTTGACCGGAGAGGCTCCGCTCATCCAGGCTGTCCAAGCATTGAAGGAGGTCAAGGACCTCGACAAGGCAAAGGCGCTGATCAAAGAGAACCGGATTCCGCGAGAGGCTGTTCCGACCGAGATGTTGACTGAGACCGAGGTCTGGGAAGCACTCTTGGAGGACATGCCGCTCACCGCGATGATCCGAAACTTGGCGACGATGACCAAGGTTGGCTTGCTGAAAAGCGGGCTCTTCCGAGGTGACTCCGAAGCCGTGGAGAAGGTCGTCAAGACTCTTCGAGACGCCGAAAAGCTCCGAAAGGCGCGCATCCACCCGGTTGCGATCCTTGCCGCCCTCAACACTTACGCGGGTGGACGGGGTATCCGGGGTGAGAACACTTGGAAGCCGGTCCAGTCGATTGTCGACGCCTTGAACGACGCGTTCTACGCTACGTTTCAGAACGTTCGGTCTACCGGAAAGCGGTACGTCCTCGGACTCGACGTGTCGGGTTCGATGGCGGGGACTTTGGTGAGCGGAGTGGCTGGGCTTGACTGCCGAAAGGCGTGTGGAGCGATGGCGCTTGTTACCGAGGCGGTTGAAGATCAGGTGACTCACTTGGCTTTCGACACCAAGGTTTACAAGCTGAAGCTAGACAAGTCAATGCGACTCGATAAGGTCGTTGAGACCTTGGAGAAGACCGGAGGAGGCGGAACCGACTGTGCCGCTCCGATCCGGTTCGCAATCCAGAATCGGATCGAGGCCGACGTGTTCGTGATCTACACGGACTCGGAGACTTGGTCCGGCTCGCAGCACCCGGCTCAAGCGATTGCCGAATACCGTCGAAAGATGGGTATCCAGGCGAAGCTCGTCGTGGTCGCGATGGCAACCAACCGGTTGTCCATCGGCGACTCGAAGGACGCCGGCGTTCTCAACGTCGTCGGCTTCGACGCCTCGGTTCCGGGGGTCGTGGCTGAGTTCGTTGGGTAATGACAGCTCCACTGATGCGTTGGATCAGGGGAGCTTTCTCAGTTTCAGCTCCGCGAGCCTGGTGGCACGAGGAAGGGTAGAGCTTTGAGACCAGTTCAGAAATGTTGCCTTCCTACCTACGCGTTGGCGTACCGCGCCATCAGATCCGGCCAAGTCCCACCCGAGATCGCTTCGCGGATCTCCTGCATCAGCCGAGCGTAAAACGCCAGGTTGTGCAAAGTCGCGATTCGCGCTCCGAGCGGCTCGTTGGCTTTGAACAAATGTCGAAGATAAGCCGCCGAGTACCGATTGGTCGACGTGAAAGACGAGCCGTCGTCATGCAAGCCGTCGTGCTCCGCCCACTGCTTGTTCATCGCGTTCACGCGCCCGTTCAAGGTGTAGAGGCAGTGATGCCGAGCCATCCTCGTCGGCAGAACGCAGTCGAACATATCTACTCCGCTCGCCACTGCGTGAAGGATGTCCTTCGGGTGCCCAACGCCCATAAGGTAGCGTGCCTTATCGGCAGGAAGCAGCGGGGCCGTATGCTCAACCACCGGATACTGCATCTCAGTCGGCTCACCAACACAAACTCCGCCGATCGCGACCCCATCGAACGGCAAATCCGAGATGTAGGCCGCGCTCTCTGAACGCATGTCAAAGTTAACGCCACCCTGGACGATCCCGAAGATCGCTTGCCCTTCGGCCCGCGCGGCAAGGTTGCGATGCGCCCACTCATGGGTGCGCTTCATTGCCTGATGCGCCTCGTCGCGAGAACAAGGGTATGGCGGACACTGGTCCAGCATCATGCTGATATCCACCCCAAGCTGGGCCTGAATCTGGATGGATCGCTCGGGGGTCAAGAAGTGCTTTGAGCCATCGAGGTGAGACTTAAAAGTCACCCCTTCGTCGGTGACCTCGTTGGTGTCACTGAGCGACATCACTTGGTAGCCGCCACTATCCGTCAGGATCGCGCCCTTCCAAGACATGAACTTGTGGAGGCCGCCGAATCGTTCGACGAGCTCGCTGGTGGGTCTGAGTGAGAGGTGGTAAGTGTTCGAGAGAACTTGTTGGAAACCGAGGGCTTCGATGTCTTCGCTACCGACGGTTTTGACCGTACCTTGGGTTCCGACCGGCATGAAGAACGGAGTCTCGACAACGCCGTGCGGAGTGTGAAGTCGCCCGCGCCGCGCCTTCGTATGCGGACAGATTCCGAGGAGTTCGTAGCGGACGCCGTTAGGGGAGTTCATGCGGGACAGTTAGGTGTACCTCAATTGAACTTGGGGGAAAAGGTAGATTATCTTGTGGCCACCGGTTCAAGGATTGATGTAAAGGCACTCGCCGCGCCGGGCCTCGCCTCGATGCGGGCCGCTCGAAGGCCGATCATCCTGATCCAGATTTGCTTTCTGGTGTTCGTCGTTTTGTACTATGCGATCCCGAGCTGGCAGACTCTACCCGAGACCATTAGGGCGTTCCGAGAGAAGTGGGGATTGATCTTTACTCTCGGCTCAGTTTGGGTCGCAAGCCTAGTTATCCCAGAGATCGCGGCTCGGGTCACTCGGCATGAGCGGCCGAAGACCAGCTTCGCTGGCCTGCTGGTGAAACTTGCCTACTTCGGATTCATCGCTATTGCGGTTGACACTTTATACATCTTTCTGAGCCAGCAACTTGGAGATAAGCCTTCGCTTGGCGTGGTGATCGCCAAAATTGCGTTCGACATGTTGGTCTTTTCTCCGCTGCTTTCGATGCCGGTGGCAGCGTTGACCTTTATGTGGATCGACTCAGGGCTTCGATTTCCGGTGATGCGGCAGAAGCTGGCGGAGGGGGATTTCTGGAAGCGCTACTTCCCTACCTTGGTGACTTGCTGGATGTACTTCGGGCCGGTCACGATCGCGCTTTACTCGCTCCCGCTAGCTCTGAACTTCCCGGTTTCGATGGCGGCACAGGCGGCTTGGGGTTTGATTATTACTTCGGTGGGATCGAGGTCGGTACAGTAGATGTCCAACTGGTCGTACAAGCAGATGACCAACATGCAGAAGGTCGCGATCGTTGGTCTCGTAATGTTCGTATCGTTTCAAATCTGGACGGCCCCTAAAAAGGTCTATCCGAGGTCTGTGTCCGAGGCAACTGTCCAAGGAAAAATTCGGGAACTCTATGAAATCGACTGTCACGTTGAGCTCGTCTGGTACATCAACCGGAGCTACTCCGAAGTCATCGTAAAGGTCTCAGCTCCAGTGCCGGCGGAGTCCAACGCGAAGTATCAAGTGGCGCAGTACCTGAGCCCGACTGGGCAAAATTGGCTTGGGATTTGTAAGGGCGAGATGACCTCTAAATCGTTCCGCTACGAATGGGCGGCTCTTATTCGGTAGAACCCGGGACTCGCTAATGAAAGGAACGTTTATCAACACCGGAACCGTCGTCCTTGGCTCAACGCTTGGACTGCTCGTAGGACAACTCTTGCCTTCGAACGCTCAGGACATTGCTCTCTCAGGAATCGGGCTGGTGAACCTTGCTCTGGGAGTCAAGATGTTCTTGCCATCCAAGAACCTCATTCTTGTTGCGGCGTGCATTGCCATCGGAGGAATCCTTGGGCTGCTCCTCGGAGTTCAGAGCGGGCTAGAGGGCCTTTCGGTCTGGGCGAAAGAAGTCGTTGGGGGACGCGGGCGGTTTAGTGAGGGTCTGCTCACCGCGTCGATTCTGTTTTGCGTGGGGCCGATGACGATCCTGGGATGCATCCAAGATGGACTGGAAGGGCGCTCGGAGCTGTTAGGTTTGAAGTCAACTCTCGACGGAGTTGCCGGGTTCTTCTTAGCCGCGTCACTCGGGATAGGAGTCTTGTTCTCAGCGATCGTGATTCTGGTTTTCCAAGGAGCAATCACGCTTATGGCGTCGCGCGTTAAGTGGTTACGCGAGGATGAAGAACTTCTGAACGAGTTCACTGCCGTGGGCGGCCTCATGATCCTGTCAATTGGGATCAGCTTGCTTGGCCTGAAGCAAATGCCAACCGCGAACTATTTACCCGGATTGCTCCTGGTACCAGTTGTGTACAGGGCCTACAAGGCTTCTTCGCGAGGCTCCAAGACTTCGGTTTGATCATCCTTTGCGGGCTTGCCCCAGCTTAAAAATAGCATGACCATGCTGACAGTGATGCAGCTATCTGCCCAGTTGAAGACGGGAAAGTCGTTAATCTTGCCACCCGTCAGGTTCGCGAGGCGAACCAAGAACATATCGGTCACGCCCTTTTCGTTTGCGACTCGGTCGATAAGGTTCCCTACCGCCCCGCTCGCGAGAAGGGCTAGGGCAATCGTGCCCCAGCGGGACTCGTTTCGGTTCTTGTGAATCGAGTAGACGGCGAAACCAGCGATGATAATCGCAACCGGAGCCATAGCCAGGGCCGAGCCCTGGAACATGCCGAAAGCAATGCCTTTGTTATAGCTGAGCGTGAATTCGAACACCCCTTTCCAAGGTCCGCCATCCCAGTACTGGCCAACCATCAGCGTGTTTCTTGTCCATGCTTTGATGGCTTGGTCGACTACGACCATCAGGATCGTGATGATCCAGAAAAGGGGCAGCCGGGACTTCAAAGACCGAGCACCTTCCGGTCTCTTGCGCTGAGGAACACCTTCTCGCCGTCCACCTCGACTTCTGCCACATCGGGTCGGCGAACTCGTGAGCGGATGCACTCGTCGTAAGGTGATTTCATAAACGTCACGGCTGGCTCACCTTCGGAGAGTTCAACCCAGCTGACCTTAAAGAAGTTCGCGAGTTCATCGGTTGTGAACGCTTCAAGAAGCATTTTCTCGGCCGGATCGACGGTGAGTTTGGCGACCACATCCTGCGAGTTTTTGATTCCGTCGGTTCCCTTGAACGGCTCAAACGAACTGTTAACAACTTGCTTTGCAGCAATGACGGCGGCGAAGCGTTGTTGAAGTTCGCTACCTTCGATCTCGTCGATATCCTCTGCGTCGAAGGTTTCGAAAAACACAGAAGAGACCTTCATTCCGAGAGTTTCGTGCAACTTGAGCCAACTCTCCTCGGCTGTGTGGACAAGTACCGGGGCAACGAGCTTAACCAGCTTTTCGGCGACCTCGTAGCAAGCGAACTGACCAGACCGTCGCTCCGCAGAATCCTCGGCATCGCAGTACATGCGGTCTTTGATCGCGTCGGCATAGAATGCCGAGAGTTGCTGGCGGCAGAAATTGTGAACGCCAGACATAACGGTCCCGAAGTCGAACCTCTCGTAGGCGCCAACGCAATCGGAGACCAAGAGGTCGGCTTGCTCGATGAACCAGCGATCGAGCGGGAGAACGGCTTCCGGTGCGCCCGGCGTATAGCCTTTCAAGTTTCCGATCAGGAAGCGGAGTGCGTTGCGGATATTCCGATAGCTCTCACCGAACTGCTTGAGGATCGGGTCCGAACACGGAACGTCGTTGGCGTAATCCGTCCCCGCGACCCAGTAGCGAACCACGTCGGCACCGTAGTCGGCACAGGCTTTAACCGGGTCGACAACGTTGCCGAGGCGCTTGGACATTTTTCGGCCCTCGCCGTCGGTAACGAAGCCGTGGGTCAGAACTGTCTTGTAAGGCGCTCCGTCGCGAGTGGCTTGACCGAGGATGAGGGATGTGTTGAACCAGCCTCGGTGCTGGTCGGAGCCTTCGAGGTAGATGTCGGCGGGCCAGTTCTCTTTCCACTCCGGATAGACGTTGCCCTCGAGGACGGCGAGCGACGTGGAGCCAGAGTCGAACCAGACGTCCAGGACGTCGGTCTCCTTGTCAAACTCGGTCTCGCCGGTCTCCGGATGGACGTAGCCAGCGGGAAGAATGTCGGCGGCTTCTTTGATGAACCAGGCGTCGGAGCCTTCTTGCTCAACAAGGTTCGCTACGGCGTCAATAGCGACAGGATCAAGCACCGGAACTCGGGATTTGCGACCGTAAAAGACCGGGATTCCGACGCCCCAAGGGCGTTGGCGAGAAATGCACCAGTCCGGCCGGTTTCGGATCATCGCTTCGATGCGGTTTTGTCCTTGGCTGGGAACCCAGTTGACTTCCTGAATGCTGTTCAGCATTCTTTTTCGGAGGTCTTCGTGCTCGAGGCTGAGGAACCACTGCTCGGTCGCGCGGAAGATAACGGGCTGGCCGTCGCGCTCGGCATACGGGTAGCTATGTTGGTAGTCGCTGACGCTTAAGAGTGCCCCGACTCCTTGCAGCCTTTCCACCACGACGGTGTCGCAATTCTTGTAGAAGACGCCTTCAAATTCACCCGCTTCGTGGGTGAGGACTCCCCGTTCGTCGACAGTGTTAGGAACGCCAAGGTTGTACTTTTGGCCAGTGAAGAAGTCGTCGCGTCCGTGACTAGGGGCGGTATGGACGACGCCGGTTCCGTCTTCGGTCGTGACATACTCTGCCATGACGGCAACACTCGATCGGTCAAAGATCGGGTGCTTGAACTCCATCTTATCGAAGTTGATGCCTTCGAGGGTTTTGACGACGGTGTACTCGGCCCAGCCGACTTTCTCGGCGACTTTGGCTACGAGGTCTTGGAGGAGGATGTAGTGATCGTTGCCGACCTTGACGACGTCGTAGTTGAACTCCGGATGGAATGCGCAGGCGAGGTTTGCGGGGATCGTCCACGGCGTTGTGGTCCAGATGACGGTATAGACATTTCCGAACCCGGCAAGCTCCTGATTTGGGTCGCTTTTGAGCGGAAATCGTACATAGATCGCTTTGCTGATGTGATCGTGATACTCGATCTCAGTGTCGGCAAGAGCGGTTCGGCTTGTAGGGCTCCAGAGGGTGGGACGAAGACCTTTGTAGACGTAACCCTTCTCGACGAGACGCCGGAAAACGCGAACGATCTCCGCTTCAAAGCGGAAATCCATCGTGGTATACGGCTTCTCCCAAAGGCCAAAGATTCCCAGCCTCTTGAACTGGTCGCGCTGGATCGCCAGATACTCGGCGGCGTGATCCCGGCAGGCTTGACGAAGTTCGGGGATCGTAGGAGTGATCTTCTTCTCTGCGAACTTCTTCATAACGGCTTGCTCGATCGGCAGGCCGTGGTTGTCGAATCCAGGAACGTAAGGGGTTCGGAAGCCCATCATCTGTCGGCTCTTCAACACAAAATCTTTGAGGATTTTGTTCATCGCGGTTCCAATGTGGATCGGCGAGTTCGTGTATGGCGGCCCATCGTGGAGGACGTAGCTTGGGCAGTCCTTCCGGGCTTCTTGGAGTTTGTGATAAATCGCCTCTGAATCCCAAATCTGCTGAATCGACGGCTCCAGGGTCGGCAGGTTCGCCTTCATGGGGATTGTCGCTTCAGCGTCGGGCAGGTGCAGAGTCGATTTGAAGTCCATTTGAACCTAACAGTTTACCGGGAAACCAGGTTGCCCCGGTAAACTGAGGGTTCATGCCGAAGACCACCATCGTGACGGCTATTCCTTACGTGAATAGCACTCCGCATATCGGGAACATTCTCACCACGCTTTCGGGGGATGTAACCGCTCGGTACCTCCGAATGCGCGGCGAGGATGTCTTCTCGGTTGCCGGAACCGACGAAAATGGTTTGAAAATCAAGGAAGCCGCTGAAGCTCAGGGTCGTGATCCGCACGAATTCACGGCGGAAATCGCTCAACGGTTCATCGAGATTTTTGATGGGATGGGGATGAAGTTCGATAAGTTCGTTCGAACATCTCTTCCTGAACACAGAGCGGCTTCACAAGCGCTCTTTGCCAAACTGCAAGAGAACGGCTATATCTACACAGCGACCTACGAGGGGTGGTACGACGTTTCGACAGAGACCTATTTCAAGGAAGCCGACTTGGTGGATGGCAAGAGCCCGGACGGGAACGAAGTTCGGTGGGTTAGCGAAGAGAATTACTTCTTCAAACTGTCCGCCTTCGGCGATCGTCTGTTGGCTCACATCGAAGCAAACCCGTCGTTCATCATTCCGGAAACCCGTAAGAACGAAGTTGTCAGCTTTATCAAATCGGGCTTAATGGACCAGTGCGTTTCTCGCAAGAACAACGGTTGGGGAATCCCGGTTCCGGGCGACGAGTCACAAGTCATCTACGTCTGGTTCGACGCCCTCATCAACTACATCACCGCCACCGGCTGGCCGAATCCAGGCTGGGAAGACAAGTGGCCAGCACTTGCTCAGTGGCTCGGGAAGGACATTCTCACCAGATTCCATGCAACGCTTTGGCCCGCAATGCTCATGGGTGCCGATCTGCCTCTTCCGAAGCATGTTATTGCTCACGCATGGATTTTGCTCGGCGAAGAGAAGATTTCGAAGTCGAAAGGAAACGTTGTTGAACCATTGAGCTTGGCCGCCTACACGACCGAACTAGCAGGTTGCTCTCCAGAAGTTGCGGTCGATGTTGTCCGCTACTACATCACAGCGACGATGGGCTATGAGAACGATTCGACGTTCACCTACGACGATTATCACAAGCGATACAACAGCGATTTGGCAAACGATTTGGGCAATGCCTTGAACAGATCGCTGGCGATGGCGCACAAGTTTGTCGGCGGAGTCGTTCCGGATGCTCCTGTCGAACCGGAGGTGCTGGAAGCGATTGCAAAGTGCAAGTCGGCCTATGAATCCGCAATGGACGGGTTCAGGCTTGAGCGTGCTGCCACTGCAGGCATCGATGTGATTCGCTTCGTTAACAAGTACGTCGACACTCGTGCCCCTTGGGCTCTGTCCAAAGTGGCCGATCCGGCCCTAGCCTCAGTTCTCAGGTCGATGATTCTTTGCGTCCGAGCTGCCGAAGGAATGCTTCGGCCATTTATGCCGACCGTCTGCGACGAAGTGTCAAGGCAGCTAGGAGTTGCGCCTTCGACGGATTGGTCGCTCATCGGCACTCCGGAATCGCTCCCCGCCGGAACAGTTCTGAACGAACCACAACCCATTTTCCCGCGCATCGACCTCTCCAAAATCCCCGCACCCGAAAAGCCAGCCAAACCCGAGAAACCCAAGATGGAAGAAACCAAGAAACCAACCGAAGACGCAACCGGAATCATTACGATCGACGACTTTGCGAAGGTCCAACTCCGAGTCGGGCGCGTTTTCGAGGCCGAGCCGCTTGAGGGCAGCGACAAACTACTCAAACTCCAGGTACATATCGGAGAAGAAAAGCGCCAGATCGTCGCGGGAATCCGTGCCAACTACTCGCCAGAAGACCTGATCGGGCGGCAAGTCGTGGTGGTCTACAACCTCAAGCCGGCAAAACTCCGAGGCACCGAAAGTCAAGGCATGCTGCTTGCGGCGACGGACGAGAACGGCGGAGCCATCCTCCTTCAGCCGGACCGAGAAGCACCCGAAGGCACCCAGGTTCGCTAAAGCGGAGGAGGCGGAGGGCCGCCACTCTTTTGTTGAGCGTCCCAAGCCGCCGCCTTCACCAGCCAATCAGCCTCTCCTGCTCGAATCTCTTTTCGAATTGCCTCAGGGAGTTCCTGAATCTTCATCAATTGAGTGAACGGCGAGCTGAAGTCAATCAAACGGTATGTACCGATGCGCCCATCGCTGGTTTCGAATTGCAATTTGATCTCCCGCTCGCTGATAACTCCAATACGATCCTGGTCAAAGACGTATTCCGACGGATCTGGGCGTGAACCTCTGTTTTTCTGAATGCCCAGCCAACGACCCAATCCCTCGGGTGTGGTCGTCTCCATTCTTGCGGACTTCATTCCATAAACTAGCAGTTTCTCCGAAGTTGACGAAGCAGGTATTGTCAGCTTCATATCCTCGGGAAGACCGGTCGGAAATGCCCTCGTTGGTATCCGCTGGAGAGCACTCACCGACTTTCGCCATATGTTGCGTGCAGTTATTCTCTCCAAGTCAGTACCTCCCGAACTCATGAATGACCTCTGGCGAGAGGAAAAGACACCGTAGCTATCCTCGAATACAAGTTTCCACAGTTCTCGTTGCGAAGTGGGGCTCAGATTTTGTATCAGCGTGATGGACCCATTCTGTAAGTTTGAACGGGTCTGAGAAGGCAGACTCCCATAAAACCTCAACACTTGAAAACCGTTGTACATGTCCAGCGGAATTGGACGGACGCGCTCGATTCTCGACTGATAGCTTCGGAACTCGTCCCAGTTTCCTGGCAGGCTAAACGCAAAGTCAGCTAGTTGGTCAATGGTCGTTGAAATCTGATCTACTGCTCGCCTCAACATCGGGCCCAAGACTTCCGGATCTGGCCGGAGCCTCCTTACCTCTGATCGGAGCTTTGGGCGGAGTGTCAACCACTTGTCAGATTCCTCGACGACAAGTTTTGGATCGGCACGGAGCAATTGTAGTGTTTGGGGAGTTGACCACCCTTCGACATTGTAGGCAATAAAGTTGCGGTCGTTCGCAAGGTGTCGAGCAATCTCAAAGGTCGTATCCTGGTCGGCTTCAAACTTTTCCGGATTAAGAATGTGATTCTTCAGCTCTTCACTCGACCAATGACGATCATACGCCGGAGCCTTCAACCAGTCAATGTACTCCTTTGCCCGCTTCGACCAAACCATCGGAGCGGCACGTTCTTGGATTTCAGAGACTTTGGGTTCGACCGCTACTCCGGCCGGAGTCAAAGAAACGCTCTGACTAACTAGCTCTTCGCCTACTTCATTGTGCAGTGAGACAGTCGCCTGGATATCCCCCTGCTGGTACAAATTTGAAAATCGAAGCATTACCGTGAGTGCCTGCTTTTCTAGTGTAGGGTCCCCACGGAAGGTAGCGCCCCTCCCCATTCCGTACCCCGGAAAACCATAGTTACCGCCTCGAGTTTCAATGTATTCCTTTCCACCGGTCGCCTCCATCCAGAATTGATTTCCCGACAAGAGTTCTTGGACGCAATCATCAACACGGTAAGGCAGCTCCAACTCAGCCCTCGTAGGACGATTTGAGAAAACGACCACACGTTTCGAAGGCGTCACTTTGAGTAGCATCTCGGGGGTGATTCGCGACAAAACCCCCTTTGTGAATGAAAAATTGGGACCGTAAGAAAGATTTTTTGGCGGCATCACACCCTTTCGACCACTCTCTATCCAAGCCTTCAGTCCCTCGTGCAAGATGGATGCAGCCTGCGCATCGAATGGGCGAAAGGCACCGACTTGCCTTTTCAGTTCCTCAACGGCGGAGATTGCATTTTCTCGCACCGATGCCTTCACTTCATCCACATCTGCTTGGATTTGCTGCGGGGTCTGGCGTAACAAAAGCCCCTTTTCCGTGCGCACCCAAATTGCGTTGATCGCCGAGGCGATGCGGATCTTAGCTTCGTCAACAGAGACCTGATGAAAACTGAACGTAATCAAGTCGTTTTTGAGCGATGTCTCAATCAACACAGGCTCCTCAAGAAGACGACTCAGAATCGGCGTCGCGTTGACCAGACGAGTAGCCCGAAGCTCAGCGTTCAAAACGCCAACTTTCACATTCATCAACCCAAGCCAAACACCTAGCATTTTCTGTTAGAGCGGCGGAGGTGGAGGGCCGGAGCCGCGTCCGTAAGGATTGCTGCCGTAGTGTTTGTCGTTCTCTTCGGCCTGCTTGTAGCCTTCTTGAACCTTCTTCTTCACAGCTTCTGGAAGCGAATCTAAGGTGTAGATTTTCGGATCGGTGACGTGCATTTCGGTCAGGCCGAACGACTTTGAAATTCCCGTTCGAACCTGGAGATCGATAGTAATTGATCGCTGAGAAACCACTCGAAGAGAATTCTTGTCAAATTTATCGTACGGCTGGTTGGCCCACGGATATTTCGTTGGGTTCTTTTGTTGGAACAGGAGCTGACCTAAATAGTTCGGATCCAGTTGTCGGACCTGTTGATAAGAAGCGTTTGCCTCCGGGTCGGCCAACAAAACCTCAGACGTACCTTCTGCCCCCTTGACCATCATCTTTCCGGTCAAACCATCTGGACACATGTTGGTTGGCTCCTGAAGTATTCCTCCCCAAACCTGACTCTGGAGCTCATTAAACTCGGCCTTGTAACTGCCATCTGGCTTTTGAAACGAAGAGTAATCAAAGTTCCAGTTGGACCAATCGGCCCAGAATATAGACTTAAACATCTCCCGCTGGAAGCGAGCGTCGAATTGATCCAGCGGAACGCTCTTCCCACTGAAAATGAGCTTTTTGAGTTTCGGATCAGCAAACGCGAAGAGCCGGAGTGCGGCGCGGTCGTTGAAGACAGGAAGATCGTAAGGGCGAACTCGGTTGATCCGCTCTTGAACCATCCATCCCAAGGACTCGTTATCGGGCAGCTTCGCGGCGAAGTCCGCTTCTTCTTCAATCGACGCGCAATCCCGTGTGCTTGCCAGTCGGATCGTCGGTCCGATCAGTTTCGGATCAATGATCATTGTTCGAGTGGCCAGACGATCCTTCAGGTTCAAGGTGAACCACTTCTCACTGTCCTCGATGTCCAATACTCTTAGGTAGTATGGGTTCCGCAGGAAGTCGACTTGCTCCATGTACTCGCCGTAACTACCCAAGTTGTAAACGATCAAATTCTTCGTGCCGGCAAAGCTCCGAAAGGTCTCGAGCTGGTACTGACCATTTGCTTCGAACTTCTCCGGGTTGAGGAGCTTTTCGAGAAGCGTCTTCGGGATTGGGCCGCGCTTCCCTCCCCTGCGCTCAAACATAAACTTCCGATACTCTTCAGCTTCGGGACCTAACACGAGTTTGTCCTTCGGTTTCTTCCTAGCGTCTTCAGCTGCCTTGATCGCCTCTTCGGAATCCGGTTCTGGTTCGCCGTCGAGCGACTGGTAGTCACTCGTGATCTGCCGCCCTTTGTCATCGTAGATGCTGATCTGAGCGTTAAGGTTCTGCTCCATCGAGTCCGTCACAAATTTCACATGGATCGTGGGAATTCTAGGGCTCGCCTGGCCCACAGTGCTCGCTAGCCGAGAGAAGCCGTATGACACGTACTCAGTGTCTCGGCTCGATCGGATTGGCGCACCCTTAGTGACGTCTGACCAAACTGCTTGCTCATTGACCAACTGCGACCAAATGTCATCGAGCTTGATATTCAGGCGCACTTGCAGACCGGTCGGGTTGTTTGAGAACACGACTCGGCGGTTGTTCTTGGAAACCTGCATCACCATCTGCGGGTTCATCCTGGTCACCAGTCGCTTCACAAACCTCGAGTAAGGACCCCGTGCGTCGAGTCGGTTGATGCGTCCGTAATACTGTTCGTCGTATTCCCCCTCACCACCCCGAGGCTTAGTGAGGGCAATCGCATCGATTTCTCGTTTGATCGCCTTGGCCTCATTTTCATCGAATGCGATCATCTTGGCAACCCGCTTCTTCGCACTCTCGATCCCCGCGGTTACGCGCCTGAGCTTTTCCGCCTGCGCATAGTCCTGTTCAGCTCGAATCTGATCCGAAGACTGTTCAAACAGTAAAAAGTTCTCTTTCTTCGACCAAGTTGCGTTTGCAACTTGAGCGATCTTTTTCATCAACTCAGCCTTGGTTACGTCCTTGACCGAGATCGTGATCGTGTCGTTGAGCAGTGGCGTCCCGATGACAATCGGCTCACCAAGCACCTTGCTCAGTATTGGCGCAAGGTTTTCAAGCCGTGTCGTTGGCACCTCAAATGAGACGAGCTGCGACTGCGGAAGCACTACGGGAGCCAGTAGGAAAGGCATGAGGTCTCTCTGTTCTAGGACGTTACCACTTACGAGGCAAGTTCGTTCTTTTTGTTAACTTTGAATACGAACGGAAAAACCAAAGCGCAAGCTAATCCGATTCCCAATGGGACGATAAACATAGCTTGCCAGTCAACGAGTTTGCTGATATCGCTTGAACCCGGTACGGAAACTCTTGCCGGCAAGTTCGTCGTGTTAACTTGTTGCGAGTAGCCGGCCATCAACGCTCCGATAACTCTCCCAACTCCCTGTGTAGACACCAAAAAGAGCGACTGAGCCGAGGCTCGGATGTCTGCTGGTGCGACCTGCTCCGTGTACATGAATCCGGCGATCAGGAAACAAGGAATGCAGAAACCGTGGATGAAGAGACCGATCAGCGCAAGGCTTGAGGATGGAAAGAAGACGAAAAGGGCGTATCGGATCGGCCAAGCGGCGAGTCCCAGCGCCAATACCCATTTGATCCCCAACTTTCGAATCAACCAAGGCAGGCACAGCATCACCAGAAGTTCGCCGACCTGAGCGATGGTCATGAGAGCCGATAGCTTACTGAGCGGTATTCCAAGGCCAGAAGCTCCTGGGTTGAAGTAGCTTTCGGGTAAGGCAGCTTTGAGGGCTTGGGTCGTTGGAGAACTCAAGAAGCCACCGGCAAACTGGTAGTAGTAGTCCCACATCGCGGATGCCACCGTTCCAACCACGATCAACGCCATGAAGCTGGGGTTTTTGAGCAGTGTCATTGCCTTCCCGAAAGCGAAGCGGCTATTGGATGCCCTTGTCGGAGGAGTCGCTGGGAGCAGAAGTGAGAAGGCTCCCAGCAGGACGCTAAGTGCTGCCCCGAGAAGGAAAAGATCGCCGACCGGTGCGTTGAACTTTAGGCGCCAAAGTGAAAGTCCGAGGCCCGCAGACATCCAACCGATCGTCCCAGCAACGCGGATCGGAGTGAATTGCCGGTGGTGATCGTCGACGTGCGCAAAGACGAGCGAATTTGCAAGCGCAACAGTTGGAGCGTACAGAAGTGCGTGGAGGCCAAGGCATACAACTGCAAGCTCAAATCTAGTTTGCTTTGCAGCTGCGTAAAGCGTCAGGCCCGACAGCAAATGAAGGAGTCCCAGCAGCCGGTCTGTTCGGACGTATCGATCTGCCAACGAGCCGAAGATAGGGGGCATGAAGATTGTTGCCAGTGGCATCAGCATAAACAGGGCGCCGATCTGAAGCCCGGTCGCATTCATGCCTCCCTGGCCGCCACTTTGGAAGTAAACCGCTACCGTCGGCGCGTATGCCCCGCAGATCGCATATTCCAAAAACATGAGCAGGAACAGGCGGAGAAAGCGCGACATCGCGTTCATTTTAGACATAAAATCAGTCAATGTTTGGCGTCGCTTTTGCTGTGGCTGCGTTTGTTCCCGAAGTTCCCCCGTTGATTCCGTTGCCTCAGAGTCAAAAGGTCATTTCGGTCGAACCATTTGAAGTCAAACCTGATACACGAATCAACGCGGATGCGACACTTTTTGCAGTGACCGAGCTCAAAGGTGCCTTTCCGACGTTTACGCTTGGTTCCGCACCGACACGTGCGATCAACCAGATCAATTTTCGCCGCGAACCGTCGCTGAAGCCCGAACAGTACATTCTCAACGTCGCAAAGAACCGAGTTGACATCGCCTACGGCGATCCATCGGCAGCTCTCTATGCGGTCCAAACCCTGCGTCAGCTCACAACGCAGAACAAAATCCTGGGTTATCGCATTGAGGACAAGCCACGATTCAGCTGGCGAGGTTGGCACCTCGACGTTTCTAGGCACTTCTTCACCGTCGCCGAAGTCAAGCGCAGCCTTGACCAGATGGCGAGGTACAAGCTCAACCGGTTCCACTGGCACTTGGTTGACGATGGCGGCTGGCGGATCGCGCTTGACCGGTACCCAGAACTCACCAAGAAGGGTTCCTACCGTAAGGAAGAGCTTTGGAGCTATTCGAAGATCAACCTAACGGGCGATACGAGAGCTTACGGTGGATTCTACACAAAGCAAGAGATTCGCGATGTCGTTGCCTACGCTACCGAGAGAGGAATCACGGTTGTCCCGGAGATCGAGATGCCTGGCCACACACTCCCGAGCATTCACGCCTTTCCGTCTCTCGGCTGTCGGGACGCCAAGAAGTATCCCGAAAATACTTGGACGACCAACGTGTACTGCGCGGGCAAGGATCAGACTTTTCAGTTCCTCGAAGATGTTCTCAACGAAGTCTTTGAACTTTTCCCGTCGCAGTGGATACACATTGGCGGAGATGAAGTTGACAAGAAGTGGTGGCGGGAGTGCGACGACTGCCAAGCAAGAATTGCTGATGAGAAGCTTAAGGATGAAAACGAGCTTCAGAGTTACTTCATTCGACGCATTGAGAAGATCATCAACTCCAACGGCCGAAACATGATCGGTTGGGATGAGATTCTGGAAGGTGGCTTGGCCCCGAATGCGACGGTGATGTCTTGGCGAGGGATTGAGGGTGGTGTGGCGGCGGCCAAGTCCGGGCATGAAGTGGTGATGAGCCCTACGTCGCATTGCTATTTCGACTTTGGCTATGCTTCGACTTCTACCGAACACGTTTATGGCTGGGAGCCGGTTCCAGCTGGGCTGACGCCAAAGGAGGCGGAGAAGATTTTGGGCGGGCAAGCGAATGTCTGGACGGAGTGGATTCCTGATGTAAGTCGCTACGACCTCATGGTTTGGCCCCGTATGCTTGCGATGTCGGAAGTTCTGTGGTCTTCCGCTTCTAAAGACTTTACGGCGTTCTCGAAGCGTGTCGATGCTTCTTATTCTTTGCTTGAACAAATGGGAATCAACTACTACCTGGAGGAGCCGGCGGTTGAGAGTTCGTTCATTTTCAGCAAAACCCCGGTTGCGTACTCAGCCTCGCAGTTCAGTCGACCTGTCTTTGTCCAAACCGATCCCAAAGCTCCGGCTGCTCAATGGGCACAATTGGTGACGCAAGAGATCCCGGCCAATAAGGGCTTGTACTTAGCGCACAAACGGCGAGATGGTTCGCTTGGAGACATCGCCGAATTGTACCGTTCAGACAGGGTGAACCCTATCCCATCTGGCGGCGGACAGCCTGGTCTAAGCGTATCGTTCTGGGAAGGGACGTTCAAATCATGTTCAGACTTCGATGAGCTCTCTCCCAAGGGCTCGGGCGTTACTTCTCAGGTCAGTCTGGTCGCCCGTCCCCGCGCCAATAACTACGGACTGCGGTTTAGCGGAAAAGTTCGATTTCCTGGTCGCAAGTTCAAACTCTTCCTGACATCGGACGACGGCGCAGTTTTGCGGTTGAATGGGATTAAGGTGATAAACCACGACACTGGCCATGCGGAGTCAACCAAAACCGTTGGAATCGACGTAGCCGACGGGATCTACGACTTCGATCTGCGATACTTCGAAGCAGGCGGGGCGTCGTCTTTGCGGCTGGAGGTTGAGGGAAGCGGGCTTAAACGACAGACGGTGCCGGAGTCTTGGTTCTCACGATAAGTCGTTGCCTTTGTTTGACACAGCTTATCGCGGTGGTCAGCGCGGATTAGTATCAATTCCAGTGTGCAATCGTCAACTTATTCAGCCGTCGTTTCCCTTCCAGGTTGATTCTTGCCCATCGAGACTAGCATTGGCCAACTTTGACGGGAACTAACGATTCGCGTCGCAGTTGGAATACGAAAAGCCCCCTCGGCTGAAGCGAGGGGGCTACGTCCGTTACAGTTTGCCTTAGTTGGTAACTGGGTTGCCGGAGATTGGGTCGATGATCGGCGCGCCACCATCAGTGAATGCCTTAGCACCCCAGAGGTAGTTGTTTGGAGCAAGCGTCTGAGCGAATGCTCGGTACTTAGCCGAACCGTCTGCCATTCCGTAGTTGTCGCCCTGGTTGTTCCAGTTGTTCCAACCGTGGTACACAATGAGCGGGTAGCTCGTCGAAGGAGCCGTTCGGCAGAGGTTGAAGATATTTGCAGTCCGAACGTTGTTGAAGTTCAGTGCGAACAGCGTCGCTGGACGAGCGGCACCGTCTTCTGCACTACCGTAGTAAACGCCGGTGTTAGCAGCGTTGGTCGTGATTGCATTGGTCGATCGGTGTGATGCGCTTCGGGTGACCGAAGTAATCGAAGCCGAAGCAAGGCACTCAAGATTTCGTGTGAAACCTGCAATGAGAATGGTGTTTGCGACGCTATCTAGTGAAGTTTGGCTAACGATGTTGATACCGCGATTCGCGTCCGCGATGTTGCGGTAGCGAGGAATAACCGCCGAGTTCACCGTGTACGAGATGCGGGGCACCTGTTCGTCAACGATGGCACCGCCGCGAACAAAGTTCGGCGGAACAATCGAAGGGTTGCCTGTGCAAAGATTTGGTGTTTGACCACCTGGAGCTCCTCGACCGCTGTTATTGTCGGCCGACGAGAAACAGGTCGGGGCGTGTCCACCGATGGTGTCGCCTGGTGAAACGAACAAATCAATGTTCTTTACGTATGGCTGAATCATTCCGGACCAGTGAACGTACCCAGCATTGGTTCCACCTGCAGCAGGGTTGAACGCTCTGTGGAAATATGCCGAAGGATACATATCATCCACATCTGCGGTGTACATGGTGATGCCAAGGCTCATTTGCTTGACGTTGCTTAGGTCAGCGGCCTTCTTGGCAGCAAGCTTGGCTTGTGCGAAAACTGGGAAGAGGATTGCAGCGAGGATAGCGATGATCGCGATAACGACCAGCAGCTCGATAAGGGTAAATGCCTTTTTCATTTGAATGGATATCTCCTGATGGTTCTGCATGTCGCACAACCAATTCAGCCAACGACAAGTTTTCCATCAAGATTGGAGCCTTAATCGCTTTCTAATCGATTGTTAACAAACTCTTAATGCCGCAGAGCGACCCGCGAGACCATGCTAACGGTAAGTATGACTTTGCAGACCAAGCCTGGTTCCGATAACGAAATCACTCTTAACCCAAACATGACAGGACGTTAACAAGCCACGTCCTGAGTTACATTACAAACTCCTACGATGATGCTTCGTTGCGAACAGCAACGAATCGCCTAAAACTTAAACTGGGCACGGAGCGTTAGCTGTTGGATGCTGTTGATCGGTGCATTGGCAGGAGTAACTGTTGCTTGCCCGAGTTGAGTGTTCCACTGCCAAGCAAGGCTCAGACGTACGAACTGGCTGACGTCGCGGACGTATGCAATTCCGTTAAGGGTGGTTAGCCCCCCGGTCTGAGCCGTGTCGGCGTCCCACTCTTCGTGCCGGAGCACGAAGGAATCAGTTTTGTTCAACTTGTAGTCCACGGCGACGTGGTAACCAGTGGTATCGGTCGCGGCGTAGTTTTGACCGGGGATTCGGTCTTTGCCCTGCATGTACTCGGCTCGGATGTCGAATCTTGAGTTAGTCGGGCGGTAGCGAACATCGAAGTAGGAGAACTTGCGATCGTCGGTTGCCAGGTCTGTTGAACCGTTGACATACCGTGGTCGGCGGGTGGAGAGGGCGGAGAAACCACCTTCCCAGGCGCCTTTTTTGACCCGGACGCCACCAATGGGCCCGATTTCTCCAGCGGGACCTCGCGAGTTGTTGACGGCTTCAAAGTCGTTGACCATCATCGATGACCAGAGTCCAGCGAACCAGTAGTTGCTGCTGTCCCCGTTTTGGTAAAGGAAGCCTCGACCTCGCTCGCCATTGTGATACACCTGTTCGTACATCGAACGTTCAGGCCAGAGTCGAGCCCAGCTTGCGAGCATGATATCGTATCCCAAAGGAGTGAGCTGTTGGCCGATCGTGTATGTCGGGCCGCTTTGGGCGAGGTAGGAGTTTGGTTTGAACTGGATAAAGCCGTCGCGAATTTGGACTCCGGTTTGGTTGGTTCCGGCGCTGAAGTCGACACTGAAGCGGAGCATCGTTTTGTCGTCAGCGAGGTGATTATAGTTGAGCCGGGAGCGGCGATTGCGGAAGTCTCCGGTGGTGGTACCGTTGCTCTGGGTGTTGACAAATTGCATTTGGAAGAAGCCGCTGAACCAGCCTTGGTTGGTTGGTTGGATATAAGAGGCATTTAGCTTCTTCTTAATCGCTTCGATTTGGGTTTTGAGTTCAGCTACTTCGTATGCGAAGGCAGCTTCGGTACCGCTTGAAGCGAGGGTGTATTCCAGCAGTTGCTTTTCGAGAGCTTCGCGTTGCTTGATGAGGTCTTGCTGACCAAAGCCGGTGGCGGCGACAAGGGCGACCAAGACCAAAGCGGACGATTTGAACATCCTTAACATTGTGGCGAACCGAGTCCTCGGTTTTGTTTTGAAATGACCTTGACATGAGAGGATTTCACGCCAAGGTCTATTTTGTTTGATCAGAGGTTGACGTTAACGCCCAGCTTCTTCAGAGCCTCTTCGACACGTTTGTCGTTGTCGTCGTAGCCGACGATTGCGGCGGCGACTTTTCCATCTTTGTCGATGATGTAAGTGGTTGGGATTCCGCTGACGTTGAACTTGCTTCCGGCGATGCTCTTGGCACTATCTCGACCAGCAGGGTCGAAGGCGAATTGAAAGGTGTACTTGTCTTTGTTCGCAGGGATCCAGGCTTCGTAGGGCTTCTTATCATCCCAAACGCAAACCGCGAGTACCGCGACGCCTTGATCCTTAACCGCCTTGTAGACTTGCTCAACGTGAGGCATCGACTTTTGGCATGGGCCACACCAGGTCGCCCAGAAGTCGAGGATGACGATTTGGCCGCGGTAGTCGGAGAGCTTAAGTTCGCCTCCGCCCCACTTTTCCGCGACGAAGTCGGGAGCCATTGTGCCTTCTTTGAGGAGGGGCTTGGGGGCCTCTCGCTTGGGAGTCAGCTCAAGGACGGGCTTCTTGGTCGGTTTGATTTCTAGTTTTGAACCGTCATCAGAGATCTTGGCCTCGTAGATCTTCTCCCCTACTTGAAATGGTGCGCGTGCATCGATTAATCCGCTCGCGTATGTTCCGTCGTGCTTCGTATCAATTTGGAGCCAGACAGGTCGGGTCTTCCCTGCTTCTTCCTTCTTGGTCACCGGTTTGTTGTACAGCGCATCGGCATCGTTTTCGACCAGGCGAACCTTGTGCGGCGTGCCGTTTATTGCGACTTCACCAGTCCGAGCAGACTGGCGATAGCACAAGAGCGGATTCGTACCTTCGCGCACGAAGCGGTAAAAGCCGATGGTGCAATTGGCGGAGCCGGTCTCTTTTGTAGCGGTTCCGTAGGACGCGCGGAGGTTGACGGGGAGGACGCCGTACATCGGTCGGTCGCCGTCTCGCTTGATATTCCAGGCTCCGGTGCCGTCGTCGGTCAGGTTGCCGTTGTTATTGAAGTCGATGTAGATCTTCCAGTCCGCATCCTTTGGCTCGTCGAGGGCGATGACGTGGTCACTTTTCGGACCATTGCCGACTCTGATGGTGGCGTACTGGGGAGTTGCTCGGTAGGTTGGCTCCTTGGTGATCTTGTCTGGCTTTTTGTCGGTGAGTTGAAGCTGGACAGGCATGTAGCCGAGCCGGGCAGTCATCGCTCCAGTGGATTCAAGTTCGAGAAGACCGGATTGTTGGGCGGATAAAAGCAAAATGGCTGGTAGCATTACCAGCCATTTTACGCGCTTTTGGATTTGGACCTTAATAGATCGAATCTGGGAAGTAGAAGTCTTTGGCGTTTGCTTTCTCGATGAGCTCAATTTTCACTGTCTCATTGGTTGGCTTCCAGGCTTTCAGTTCCTCTTTGCTCTTACCTTTCATCGTTTCGACGGCAAGCTTGATGCCTTGTGCGATCATGCTTGGCGGGTACGTGACGTCCCCAGGGAACATCGGGTCGCCGTCCATCACTCGCTTGACGATGTCCTTCATACCGGCTCCGCCGAGGATGAAGATATTCTTATCACGTCCGGCTTCCTTGAGAGCCTTTTCGGCACCAAGGGCCATGTCGTCGTCAGCCGCCCAGATGGCGTTAACTTCTTTGTGCTTGACCAACATGGTCTGCATCTTTTCGAACGCCTTTTGCTGGTTCCAGTCGGCTTGCTGGCTATCAAGAACCTTGATACCAGGGTTCTTGGCCCAGATTTCTTTAGCGCCTTCCACGCGGTCGGTATTGACGTTGCAGGCAACTCCCTCAAGGATCAAAACATTGCCCTTTCCGTTGAGTTGTTTGGCGATGAATTCGGCAGAGATTCGGCCGAATGCCTTGTTGTCACCGGCGAGGAAGATGTCCGCGACAGGCTCAGTGAAGCCGCGGTCGACGTTAACGATGAAGACTCCGGCGTCGTGGAGTTCCTTCGCCTTAGGGGTCAGCGGCTCGCTTGCGTGAGCGAGGATCACGAGACCATCAATTTTTTGCGCGAGCATTGCATCAAGGCTCTCGTTCTGCTTGGCAGGATTGTCGGCGGTTTGGTAGACCCACTCGATTTCGGGGTGGTTCTTCATTTCCTGCTCAGCCCAGTACTTGACGCCACCCGTCCAACCGTGGTCAGCAGAGGGGATGGAAACGCCAATCTTAAGCTTTTTGCCTTCGGTGGCTGGTGCCGGAGCGGTTGCCGAGGAAGTGTCGCCGGAAGCGGCATTGCCAGATCCGCATCCGATAACCATCAGAGCGGTGGCGGCGATGAGACCGAATTTGAGTAGGTTTCGTGATTTCATGAGGTTGATTTCTGTCCGCGTTGAATCAGAACTGCAAGAAGAATGATAACACCTTTCACACAGCCTTGCCAGTTAGGATTGATACTACTGATCACAAGAATGTTGCTGATGAGGCCCAGAATCAGCACACCGACTACTGTCGACCAGATCTGACCCTTTCCGCCGTTAAGGCTTGTGCCGCCGATAACGACAGCGGCGATCGCGTCGAGCTCCACAATTTGACCAAGAGACGCAGGATCCGCACCGGTAAGTCTCGATCCCTGCAAGACGGCAGCGATTCCCGTGCAAATTCCTAGAATGGTGTAGGCGATCACCCTGATCTGATTCGAGCGGATGCCGGAATATACCGCTGCAGTCTCGTTGGCACCGACAGCGATGAGTCTCCGGCCGTAAACGCTTCGGTTCAGAATCCACGAGCTGATTGCCGCAATCAGGAGGAAAATGAAAATTGGCCAGTGAGCCAGCAGCGGTCTTCCCGCAGCATCCACTGCCCCAGGAATCGGAATTCCACCCTGGGCGAGTCCTGGGAAGAGGTCCTTGCTGCTTGCGGTCAATGACCGAGCATCGGTCAGAGCTAAAGCGAGGCTTCTGAAGCCGACCAGACCGGCTAATGTGGCGACAAACGGAGCAATTTTTCCCCAGGTGATGATTAGTCCATTCGCGAAACCGATCAGAGCTCCGGCACCGATACCGACGACGATCGCCGCGATCGTCTTCATAGGATCGTCTGCGGGCTTGTTCAGAGCGAGAATGCTCAAAACTCCGAGAAGCCCCATCAAAGATCCAACGGAGAGGTCGATTCCGCCACCAATGATGACCAGAGTCATGCCGACGGCGATGATGCCGGTGTAGGAGTTTTGGCTGAGAATGTTCCGCAGGTTTTGAGGATCGGTGGCGACGCCTTTCTTCCAGAAGATCACATCGATCAGAACATAAATGATGTACATTGCCGCCAACGCGACGAGAGCTTGGTTGTTTTTGAGAAATTTCAAGCGGCTTTTACTCCTTCCTTTATCCCGGCGGCTAGGCGCATGATGTTGGCTTCGGTGAGTTCAGTCTGTTGAAGTTCACCCTCAACGCGACCGTCTCGGAAGACGAGGGCGCGGTGACAGAGACCGATGATCTCTGGCATTTCGGATGAGATCACAATGCATGACATCCCTTCTTGAGCCAGCTTCGCAATCAGCGAGTAAATTTCCGCTTTTGCTCCAACATCAACCCCTCGTGTTGGCTCGTCGAGAATCAGGATTTTGGGGTTCACGGCAAGCCATTTGGCAATGGCACACTTTTGCTGGTTTCCGCCGCTGAGGCTTGTCATGGGAAGCTCCATGTCCGCCACTTTGATGCCAAGTTTTTCGATCCAAGTCTTGGTGGTTTCTTGCTGACTGAGCTTGCCTTTCAGCGCACGAAGCGCAGCGAGGCAGATGTTGTCTCGGATCGACATCGAGGTCACAAGGCTCTTCCCTTTTCGATCTTCAGAGATATACACAACGCCTTGTTCGATGGCCTCTTGGTAAGTTTTCATCGGCTTGATCGGACTGATGCTGCCAACCTGAGCTGGTCGGAGGCCGACCAGTGCCTCGGCGAACTCCGTCCGTCCCGAGCCAATGAGACCGGCTATACCCAGGATTTCGCCCTTACGAAGGGTGAGGGAAACGTCTCTGACGAGCGGTGGAGAGGAAAGCTGCTGGACATCTAACGCAACTTCAGGCGAGACGTCTGCAATCCGATTGGGAAAAATGTCAGCTAGTGGACGACCGACCATCAGGTCGGCGAGGGAGCTTTCGGTTTGTCCTTGAGTTGGGTATTCGCCGACTTTCACTCCGTCTCGAAGGACGACTAACCTGTCGGTCAGTGACAAAATTTCGGGAAGACGGTGGGAAACGTAGAGGACAGCAACATCCTGCTGTTTGAGCCCACGAATCAGCGCGAAGAGTTCAATTGATTCTTGCTCGCCCAGAACGGCAGTTGGCTCGTCGAATATGATGAGCTTCGGCTTCTGACTGATAGCTTTCGCGATTTCTACCAGCTGCTGCTGGGCAACCGAGAGGTCCCCGCAGAGCACATCTGGTCCAAAACTGGCACCTACCATCCGCAGTAGTTCCGCGGCCTCAGTTCGTGTATCCGACCGGTTGACCGTTACCCCACCCTTTTCGCGGCCCAGAAAGATGTTGTCCGCTGCACTCAAGGTTGGAATCAGATTCAACTCTTGGTGAACCATCGCGATTCCTTGGGAGATCGCTTCCCGAGGGGTTGCAAAGCTCTGGGGCTTCCCTTCGATGGTGACAGAACCTGACGTCGGCTGATGCACACCACTCAATAGCTTCATGAATGTGCTCTTACCGGCCCCGTTTTCGCCGATGACGCCGATGATTTCGCCGGGCTGAATCGAGATATCGAACGCACTCAAAGCGACGTTACTTCCAAAAGCCTTTGTCAGTCCGCTCGCCTCGATCATCTGGGCGAGACGTTACCCTTTTGAGCCTAATTGAGGCTAGGCTTTAGGCGGCGAGAGGCAAGGATTTTTCGTGATCGGCATAGATCTCGTGAAGGGCGGACATGCAATCTTGGTCGAAGACTGTGTCGGTGTCTCGGTCCATGATCTGGAAGATGGTTTCGAGCGGCAGGGCGCCTCGGTATGGGCGATTCGCACTCAGGGCGTCGAAGACATCGCTTACCGTCATGATTCGTGAGGTGAGACCGAGCTGGTCGGCACTCAAGCCGCGCCAGTAACCTTTACCATCGAGTCGTTCGTGATGGGTTGAGGCAAGATCTGCGATATCCTCGAAGGTGGGGATTCGCCGCAGGATCAGGTCGCTGTACTTGGGGTGAAGTTTGATTTGATCGAACTCCTCGGGTTCGAGCTTTCCCGGTTTTTCGAGGATCGCGGTGGAGATTCCGAGCTTGCCGATGTCGTGAAGAAGACCGGCTCGGTGAAGCAGCTTGATCGTTTCGGCGGGTAGCCCCATTTGGCGTCCGATTTGGACGGCGTAGCGTGCGACTCGGGTGCTGTGTTCGGCGGTGAAGCTAGATTTGGCGTCGATAATCAGGGCGAAGGCTTCTGCGATTCCGTCGATGTCGGCGTCAATCGCAGATTCGTAGTATTCGGCGACTTGGCTTGTGAGGTCTTCTAGGTTGTCGAAGGAATTCCAAAACTTGAGGTCAGTCGAGATCGCACGACAAGCGCTCACTACTTCGGGATCGAACCACTTTTGATTTCGCTCGGCGGCCATTTCGTAGGCGGCATTGAGCCCGAAACTCTGGAAGAAGACTTCGAAGGTCTGGCAGAAACAAAGGATTCTTGCAAGCAGGGGGATGCTGTGCCCTTCTAGCTTGTAGGGTGATCCGTGGCCATCCCAGTGTTCATCCAGAGCTTGGATCGCGGCGGCGACTTCGGAGTTTAGCCCCAGCATTTTCGCAATCATTGCGCCGCGGGTACATCTTGCCTCTGTCACCTCATCCATCACTTTGGTCGGATGTCCCAGATTTTGAGCCAGTCTGCGGAGCTTTGCTCCAACGGTGTTTCCGGCTTCGGTTTGGGCAATGGCGAACTTGATGGACTCGAGATTTGAGGTCCAATCGACAAGTTTGACTTTTTGCTTGGCGAGGAATTCATCTCCGCCGAACATTTTTTGGATTCGCACGGCGTTGTTTGAGCAACCAGAGTCTTTGAGGACGGCGGCGAAATAGAGGTCTTCTCTTTCTGCGTCTGACAGATGGAGTTCTTCAGCTAGTCGAAGAGCGAGTTTTGCGGTGCGCAGGGCATGGCCCTCGGGCTGGCCTTCGACGAGATCGAGGGCTTGGCTCAGGGCTCCAAGAATGTTTGCCTTCGACGGGTGACCGGTCATCAGTTATCTTTTCGGCTCACTTTTCGGTTTGGGTAAGTGTTTGCCAGAAAATTTATGCCCTACTCAGTCGATATTCAGGAATTGTTCAGGTTTGGGAGGCACATTGAGAGTTAGGTTCAGTGGAGTTGATGAGTTTTGCGATCTTGGCCGTCAGCGATTCGAACAGGCGAGACGAGAGCGGACTACATGTCGTATCCTCTGATCGGGACCTCTTGGGGTTCTCGGACGGCTTGTCAATGCAAAAAAATCTCCAAATATCGACTCGATACGAGACAGCGGACGAGCTTGAACAGTCGTTGGTAGCGGTGCTTGGGGCTGTCGATTATGGGATATTGCTGACTGATCTCAATCACCGGGCGATGGTTTGTAACATCCAGTTTGGGAAGCTGTTTGGGTTGGATCCGGAGATGGTGGTTCACCATGATCCGGGCGAGGTTCGGCAACGGGTTTCAGAGCGGATTAGTGATTACGAGGCGTGGGAAGCGAATTTAGAAATCGTGTATGCGGACGCCGAGTTTGCGGGGGAAGACCTGTTGACACTCCGTTCGCCGGTTCAGGTTTTACGTCGGACCACGGCGCCGGTTCGAGATGCTGCCGGAGCGGTGATTGGTCGGCTTTGGACGTTTCTGGATGTGACTGACTTGCACCGTCGGCGGTCACAGTTGCGGGTGATCCGAAAGGTTGCTTCTCTGTTTGCATCTGATCCGCAAGAGATCTGCCAGACGATTGCGGACGAGGTTTCGGCGATGTACGGGGCACTTGCTTTGGTGTCGGTTTTGGACAGCGGCTTTTTGAGATTTCACACGGCTTCTGGCATTCCTGAGGGCGCACCGGCTTTGGAGGGAAACTCTTTGTCGGATTCTTACTGCCAGTTCTGTATTGCTGCGGCGGGACCGGTTTCTTTTCAGAGTGTCGCTGACCGCGAGGAGCTTCGGGAATTGCTGCCAGGGAGGTTGGGGTTTACGAGATATGCGGGAGTCCCGCTGTTTAGGTCAACCGGTGAGGTGATGGGGACTTTTTGCATCCTGGATACTCACTCCGAACAACAGATCTATCCTGACGACTTGGATTTCTTAGGCGTGTTGGCACGTCGGATTGGGGCGGAAGTGGAACGTCAAGAGCAACTTTTACAGCTTGAAGCTCGCCTCAGCGAAAAGAGCGCGGAGCTTTTTCTGGCTCAGCAGCGGCTGGTTGACAGCGAGCGGCTTGCGATTACGGGAACGTTGGCTGCATCGGTGGCGCACGATATCCGGAATATTGTGGCTTCGGCAAGTCTTCAGGTTGATATGGTTTCGGAGTTGGAGCCGGAGTTGGCAGAGTCGGTGCAGGGTTCGCTTTCGAGGTTTCAGGTTTTGGCTCACCGACTGATGAGCTATGCCAGACCCAGCCGGGTTGCACGGGAGCATACAGATTTGGTGAATACGATCTCAAAGGTTGTTGAGTTGGTTGAGCCGCAGTTTTCGATATCGGATGTTGAGTTGATTGTTGGAGAGCCGGTTTGTCGGGTGGTTTTACAGGCTGACGAAGGGCGATTAGAGCATTTATTCGTGAACTTGCTGATGAACGCTTTACAGGCGACTCCAGAGGGCGGGACAGTTTGGATCGAATACGGCGAGGATCGCTCGGATGTTGAGATACGGGTTCGAGATACAGGGAGCGGGATTTCTCCCGAGCTCATGCCTGGGCTGTTTAAGCCGTTTTCCACGACGAAACCGGACGGTTTTGGTCTGGGGCTGTATAGTTGCCAGTGTATCGTTCAGGATCACGGCGGAGATATCCAGGTCGACAGTGGGGAGAATGGAACGGTGTTTGTTGTGAGGTTGCCGAGAGCGTTATGAACCAGATTCTTGTGATTGAAGATGACCGCTTTTTGCAGCGAAGCATTCGTCAGGTACTCGAGATGCGAGGCTTTACTGTGCGGTTGGGCTCGACAGCAAGCGAGGGTTTTGCGGCGATCGCTGAGTCAGCTCCAGACTTGCTGATTTTGGATCTAGGTTTACCGGATGAGGACGGGATTTCGCTTTGCAAGCGGATTCGGCAGAAGTGGAGGTTCCCCATTGTGATCTTATCTAGCCGGTCTGATTTGACGGATAAAGTTGTGGGACTTGAGGTTGGGGCGGATGATTACTTGACCAAACCGTTTGAGGCTGGGGAGTTGATCGCTCGGGTTCGGGCGAACTTGCGTCGACAGGAGGAGTATTCGGCGGTGCCGAAAATGGAAGAGGTTCTCTCCGTCGGGCCATTGCAGATGGACTTGGCACGGCGCACCGTGACGGTGAGCGATTACGCTGTTCACTTGACCTCGCTTGAGTTCAAATTGCTTTATTTATTGGCGATGAATTCGGGCCGGGTTTTGGAGCGTGAGACCCTGTTTGAGCAGGTGTGGGGATATGACGACGAGTTCAACTCGAACAGCTTGGAGGTGTTCGTTTACCGGCTTCGGTCGAAGCTGGAGAAGGCGGCGGGGCTTAAGATGATTGAGACCGTTCGCGGCGTGGGATACCGATTGGTTTCGGCCTGACGACTACTGACCGTAACGGTTGTGGTACCTATCCCACCACTTCTCGACTTCGGCCGGGTCAATCGGAATCGGTTGGCCCAGCTGGTAGCTGAGGTGGACGGTTTTGGCGACGTCCTCGATCATGATTGCTGCTTTGAGGGCCTTTTCGACGGTTTCGCCCCAAGCGAATACACCGTGGTTGCCGAGGAGGATGGCGGGGCCCCGACCTCGGTATTTCAGGATTGCCTCGCCGATGTGGTCGCCCTCGTTGTCGATGTAGGGCGCGCAAGGGATTTCTCCTCCGAACTCGTCGCTAATGGCGGTTAGGACGCACGGAATTGAGCGGTGGGCAGCGGCGAAGGCAGTCGCGTAGTTGCTGTGGGTGTGGACGACTGCATTGACGGTTGGATCGTTTTTGAAGAGGTAAATGTGGTGGGAGAGGTCAACGCTGGGCTTTCGTTGGTCTGCGGTAGCTTCGCCGGATTCAAGATCGACTTCGACCATGTCGGCGGGGATCATGGCGTCGTAGTCCATTCCGCTGGGCTTGATGTAAAGCTTGCCGGTTTCGCGGTCAAGACCGCTGACGTTGCCGCTGTGCATTGTCACTAGCCCCGATTTTGGGAGCATTTTGTTGGCGCTACAGACTCGCTCTCTCAGTGACAGTACGTGTGGGTTCATTTTACGGCGTCCTTGTGGATTTGAATGAGCTGCTTCATGACTTGGCTCAGGTCATTTTGGGTTCCCTTGACGCCGAAGGAGTCATGCAGAAGGGTGTAGATTTTGTAGAGGTCTTCGTAGGTTTTGTTGGACTCAACCGATGGTAAGTAGACCTTTTCCTTGGTACCAGTCATTGCTTGGACAGCACTGAGGATGTTCTCGTGGGCCCCAGCGGCGACGCTTGCGGCAATTGCTGAACCGAGGGCGCAGGTTTGGGCTGAGCGGCTGGTTTTGATTGGTCGGTTAAGGATGTCCGCGTAGATTTGCATCGTGAGCGGGCTCTTTTCGCCGATTCCGCCGCAGACGATGACTTCATTGATCTTGACGCCTTCGCTCTCGATCTGGTCGATAATCTTTCGCGAGCCGTAGGCGGTGGCCTCGATCAAGGCACGGTAGACCTCGGCGCGAGTGGTGTGAAGGGTTTGGCCAACTATCAGTCCAGAAAGGAGTGGGTCAACGAGGATAGTTCGGTTGCCGTTGTTCCAGTCTAGGGCGACAAGACCGCTTTCGCCTGGTTTCAGCTTGAGTGCTTCTTCGTTAAGGGTTGCGTGGTCGCTGCCGAAATGGTTGACGAGCCAGTTGAAGAGGTCTCCAACTGCGCTTTGACCGGCTTCGATTCCCATGTAGCCGGGAACGACCGAACCGGGGACGACTCCACACACGCCCTTGATGTCAGGGGTGAAAGCGTCGCCGATCATGATGTCACAGGTGCTGGTACCCATGATCTTGACGATGGTTCCGGGCTTTACTCCGGAGCCGACGGCTCCTAGGTGAGCGTCAAAGGCGCCGACGGCTACGGTGATTCCTTCGGGGAGCCCGAGCTTATCCGCGTGTTCCTTTTGAAGCGTTCCGGCGGGTTGGTCGGAAGTGTAAGTTCTTGAATAGAGTCGACCTCTAAGGTCGGCAAGGGCTGGGTCGAGAGTGGTTAGAAACTCTTCAGACGGGAGACCGCCCCAGTCTTCGTGGTACAACGCCTTGTGGCCGGCAGCACAAATTCCTCGAGGAATGTCGGCTGGTTTGGAATTACCTACTAGCCAAGCTGGGATGTAGTCTTGGAGTTCGACCCAGGAGTCGGCGGCGGCGAAGACGTCGGGAGCTACGCGTTTGCAGCGGAGGATTTTTGACCAGAACCACTCGGAGGAGTAGGTTCCGCCGCACTTGGCTAAGTACGGAAAGTTGGCGGCTTTCTCTGTTATCTCCGCAGCCTCGGCGTAGCCGGTGTGGTCCTTCCAGAGCCACGCCATTGCGTGGAGATTGCCTTTGAATTCCGGCTTTAGCGCGAGCGCGATACCGTCGGCGTCGATCGGGAGAGGAGTGGAGCCGGTGGTGTCGACACCGATACCGATGATCTGACTCTGGTCGATTCCATCTGCATCCGCGAGCGCGAGCTTGACTGACTCATAGAAGCCCTTCTGGTAGTCAGCTGGATTTTGGCGTGCGAGGTGGACATCGTTGGGGTCCAGGTGGATTCCGGCTTCGCCGGTTTCGTAGTTCCAGACTCCGGTACCGACTTCGTCGCCGTTGCTGATGTCAACAATCAGGGCTCGGACCGAATTGGTTCCGTAGTCAACGCCGATGGTGTATTTGGTGGACATATAAGGGTAGACCCCCGGCCGTTGGCCGGGGAAGTTACATTAACGGTGGCGGTAGGTTGCCCAGCCGAGGTAGTTGCTCATTGCTTCTTCGACGGCGCCTGCGACCTCGGAGAGATTGAATGCGACGTGGTGCTCGAATCCGTTCTCGCAGATGAACTTGAGGAGGTTTTGCATGTTTGGAATCTCCGCGACGCCGAATCCACCAAAGGTGATGAGGTTGTCGTCTGTGAGTTTTCCTTCTCCGAGATAGGCAACGATCTCGCCACTGAAGTCATCAGTCGAGACTCTGCAGAAGGTGAACGGCCCGGTCTTCATTCGGCCGACGATCGTGCCATAAGTGTTATCCTTGCCCACGGTTCCGGCGATGATTTCTTGGTAGTCCATCTTTTGCTCGGCGAAGACCGAGTTGGGGAGGTTGGAGCAGTGGAACACCACGCACTTGTCGGGGTCTCCGCCGTAGTTGTTGTTCCAGTCCAGTAGCGCCGATGGGCGGTATGAAGCGAGCTGGAGGGCGTACATTGAGACAGTTCCGGCGACGTCCGTTTCGCAGGCGCTGGACTTGAGCGAGTCGGACATCATCGACATGATGGTGCAGGGAACGACGCCATAGAACTCTTCGAGGGACGTCCAGCACTGGATGGCGGTGGCATCAATGCGGTTGTCGGTTGACCATGTATCGATGGCGGCACCAAGGCGAGCCATCTTGTCCAAGCTCTCGACGGGAATTCCATCGGTGTTGGTGTAGGCTCGGATTTTGTCTAGCTTCTCTTTGACTGTTGCATCTCCAGAGGTGAGCTTATTCGCCCAGCCAAGGACTTCTGAGAGGTCAAGAGTTTCAACGGTGATTCCGGCTTGCTCGAACAACTTTTCGCTGTAGCGAACAGTGTTGAATGCACCTGGTCGGGCGCCAATGGCACCGATTCGAGCTCGTCGGAGGCCCTTCGTGACCCGGCAGGTTGCGGCAAATTTTTGGAGATCAGCCCGGAACGAGGCACTGGTGGGGTCAACGGTGTGGAGTTCGGTAAGGCTGTACTTGATGCCGTATTGGCGCAGGTTATTGCAAGCGGACATCTTGCCGCAGAAGCTGTCGCGTCGGTCGGCGATGGTCATTCGCTTGGCGTCGTCGGCGAATGCGTGAATTAGAACCGGGACATTGAGATCAGCGAATCGAAGAGCATTTGCAATTGCTCGCTCGTCGCCAAAGTTAGGTAGCGTGACCAGAACGCCGTCGATCTTGTCTCGGTTCGCTCTGAACAGGTCGGCGCAAGCGTGAGCTTCGGCTAGAGACTCAATTGATCCAGCTGGGGAGGCGGTGTCGGGGAGGATGACAACGTCGATTCCTTCCTGCTCGAGTACCTCAAGGATGGTCTTTCGACCACTCTCGCAAAGGTGAGTTGGGAAGAATCCCCGGTTGCCGATGATGACGCCTAGCGTGACTCTCTTCATGATGAATGCGTCTATTTTGCACGATTTGATTTCAATGATGCTCCGATATATCTCCGCTCATCGTTATAAATATTCTTAACAAAGAATATTCCTCCCTCACCAGCCTCTGGAATGTATTCCAGTCCACTTGGTGTATGATTCTGATTACTTTATGTCGTTGAACTTGCGAGACCTCAACACAAACGAAAGTGCAGCGATCTTTCGCGCGCTCTCGTCCGAATCTCGAATTCGCATTCTCGAACTCCTCAGTGAAGGGGAGATGAATATTAACGAGCTATCGGCAGCACTAGGACTCGCCCAGCCCAGCATCACAAAGCACGTTCAGACCCTTGAAGAGGCTGGCTTGGTGGTCAGTGACTACACCTCAGGTGTCCAAGGAATGCAGAAGCGCTGCCGGCGAATCCACGACCGCATCGTCGTCGATCTCGGCGGGAAGCCGAAGGACAAGGACTACGTGGTTGAAGTCGAAGTACCGGTGGGTATGTATTCGCAGTTTGAAGTCACGCCAACTTGTGGCTTGGCAACTCGGGACCGAATGATCGGAGTAATAGACGATCCACTCGCCTTCAGCTTCCCAGACCGGGCGAAGGCAGATATTCTCTGGTCAGGAGGCGGATTCGTCGAGTATGTCTTCCCGAACTCCTTGCCATTTACCACCGTTATCGACTCAATCGAACTCGCCCTCGAACTGAGTTCTGAAGCTCCAGGGTACGCGAACGACTATCCGAGCGACATCACAATCTGGATCAACGATGTGGAGATTGGCACTTGGGTCTCGCCCGGAGATCCAGGCGGAGAGAGAGGTCGCCTTAATCCGCCGTGGTGGCAGGACTACATGAACCAGCACGGTTACTACAAAGTGTTCAGCGTCAGCCCAACCGGGGCTTTTGTTGACGGCGAAAAGCTCAGTGATGTTTCGATGGCGTCGATCAATGTGCAGCCTTGGCAAGCGACAAAGGTGCGCCTCGGCGTGAAATCGGAAGCAGCAAACCAAGGTGGGTTCTCACTTTTCGGAAAGGGTTTCGGCTCGTTTGAAACAGATATCGTCTTCAAAATCCACCATTCATCCAAGGGCGGCGATATCGCTCCGGCAAGAAAAGTCTTCCCATTCGCATAATTTATCGCTATACTTATTCCCGTTGAGCTATATTTAATTGCTTGACGGTGTTTGCGGTGCAACGATGCTCGGAACTTTTGCGGTGGTGGCGATGATGATGACCTCGGATTGGTCTGCGTTTCCGAGCGATGGCACTTTCGCGGAAGGGTCGGAGCACACTCATGATCCCGCAGTTCTTGAGTTCAATGGCACCTATCTTTCGATTTCCACAAGTGGACAAGGGATGGGGGTCGTCAAGACAACCCGCGATTTCAAAACCTGGAAGAACCACGGACCGTTGCTAAAGGAGAATCCAGCTTGGTTAAAGAAGAGAGTTCCCGAGCACCGCTCAGTTTGGGCACCAGATGTCGTTGTGTACGGCAAGAAGGTTCGCGTTTATTACTGCGCTAGCCGGTTCTTTGGCGGAAACGACTCGGTGATTGGGTTCTTAGAAAACGAGAAGTTTGATCCTGAAAAGCCGACCGAGGGTTGGGTAGATCATGGCGAGGTTATCGATAGCCGCAAGGATAGAAACTTCTACAATTGCATCGACGCAGAGATTTTGATTGACCAATCAGGGCGACATTGGATGTTTTTTGGGAGCTACTTTGCCGGGATTTATTGCATTGAGCTCGATCCCGAGTCGGGAAAGATGTTGGACCCCGTTGGAAAGCCGCCCTTTCAGGTAGCTCGAAATACTTCTTCCCGAGAAAATGCTCTTGAAGGTGCCTCCGTTTTGTACAAGGATGGCCTGTACTACCTCTTCGTTTCCTACGGGCTAGCTGCCCAAGGAGTCAGGAGCACTTACCAAATGATGGTCGGTCGATCAAAGGAACCGAACGGGCCCTACGCCGATGCGGCAGGCAAGCCGATGACCGATGGGGGGCACGTTAGCTTTCTCAAGACTTCACCACCCATGTTCTCACCTGGGCACAACGAGGTCCTGCGCGACTCAAAGGGTCGCTGGCTCACCAGCTATCACTACTACGATGGTCGGCTGTATTGGACCGATGGAAAGTGGGGCATGCCCAGAGTCCAAGTTCGCGAAATGTTCTGGGATGCAGACGGCTGGCCCGTACCGGGGTTACCGTTGGAGCACCTCGCGGTCACCACGTTCAAAAGCCAAACGAAGCTTAGCGGGAAGTGGGCGCACCAGGCTGACTTTGGAAATGTAGACGAGATTGAGTTCCTTGCCAATGGCGAGTTTAAAAGTGGCGAGCGCAGAGGTAAGTGGAAATTGGATGGCGACAGACTAACGCTCAAGTGGCCTAAGCCCGAGGACTCCCGAACATTTTTTGAAGACAAGGTGTCTCTGCAATACTCGGGGAACTACTACGTGGGCCGCACAGGGACCGGACTGATCGTTCGCGGTTACAGGATCGGGGACTAATCGATGACAGCCCGCGCAGGAATCGGATTGCTCGTGGGGCTTTGCCTAGGTCTTTCCGTCGTGCGTGGCGATTTTAAGTGCGGGTCCCTTGCCGTGACGAAGACCCCGATAACATTTTGGAACGGGTTTACGGGACCCGACGGCCGAGTGATGCTCGAGATGATTCGTGATTTCAACCGAGAAAATCCGGATGTTGAAGTCACGATGCAACGTATACCCTGGGCACTTTACTACAACAAAGTGATGGTTTCAGGGCTGGACGGCCGTGGGCCAGATGTGTTCGTGATCCATGCCTCTGCGCTCACCCGCATGCACAGAGCTGGTGTTCTGGATTCAGTGGATTCCCTTTTTAAGGATGCGATTCCCGCTGACGATTTCGACCCCTATGTCGTTGAGCAGACGCAATATGAAGGCAAGCGATTCTGCGTACCGCTCGATATTCATCCGCAGGGAATGTTCCTGAATCGGGATATGCTGCGCGCCACCGGTCTTAATGCCCCGCCAAAAGACCGACAAGAGTTTCTGAAGGCCGCGAAAGCGATGCTCTCGAAGGACTCTTTTGGCTTTGCCCTCACGGCTTGGAACAACAACTTTCTCTCGTTGATTCCTCAGTTCGATGGACACTATCTCGGGCCAGATGGAAAGGCTGATTTAGACTGCCCACAGAACGTCGAAGCTCTCGAGTTTCTCGGTTCACTCAAGAAGGACTTTAACCTGATCCCTCCGCCCGATAACCAACTCGGCTGGGTTGGCTACCGCCAGAAGAAGGTTGGCATGGTCTGGGACGGCATTTACATGCTCGGCGATCTCTTACGGCTGGCGGGGATGAACTACGTAGGGGCTCCAATTCCCGTCATCGGCAAACACGCCGGCACATTGGCTGATTCACATACTCTTTGCTTCCGACCAAACATGTCACCAAACCAACGACAGGCCTCCGAGCGGTTCGTTAAGTATCTCTCTGGCCAGTCGTTGCGATGGGCGGCTGCGGGCCAGGTTCCAGCCAGACGCTCGGTGAGAGAAACTCCCGAGTTCAAGAGTATGCAGGTCCAGGCCGCTTTTGCCGAGCAGATTCCGACCATGATGTACTTCCCTCGGATCCCGGTTCTATTCGAGATGGGTGTTGAGATTAACCTTGCGGTCGAGAAAGTGATCCGCGGCCGAGCGACCGCCAAGGAGGCACTCAAAATTGCGGACGAGAACACTCAGAAAGCGATGGATCGAGATGCCGAGCAACATGGTAATCGGGTGAAGCCATGACCTGGAAAAAAAAGCAGCAACTGACGGGATACCTCTTTTTGGCTCCATACGCTCTCTCCTTTTTGGTCTTCCTGGTGCTCCCTATCATCGTCGCGTTGGTACTTTCGGTAATGCAGTTTGACCTCACGGCCACTGAGCAGATCAAGTTCGTTGGCACCCAAAACTTTACCGACGCCTGGAATGACGAGTACGTCAAGCAGGCGATGGTTGCGACCGCGCGGTATGTGCTCCTGTTCGTCCCTTCCCTCCTCGTTCTTGCCTTGGCGTTGGCGGTGGGATTGAACGCGCTGAAGCGCGGTCGGAATCTGTTTCGAGGGATGATCTTCTTGCCCGGAATTTTCACGATCGCGGTAACGGCCATCCTGTGGCAGTTCTTCTATAACCTCGAGTTTGGGTTTTTCAACTGGGTGATCAAGCAAGTTGGGGGCACTGCGGTTCCGTGGCTCAGTGAGAAATCGCTGGCGATGCCGAGCATTGTTCTGATGTCCCTGTGGTGGCTCAGTGGTGGAACCGCAGTCATCCTGCTAGCCTCGCTCCAACAGATTCCCACGATGTACCACGAGGCGGCGGCCCTCGACGGTGCAGGGGCATGGAAGACCTTCTCGAAGATCACCTTGCCGCTCATCAAGCCGGTTATGCTGTTTACGGTTTTGACCAACACGATTGGTGCTTTCCAGATGTTTCCTCAGGCTTCGCTTCTCACCCAAGGCGGACCTGAGCTGTCCACCCGCGGAACTGTGCAGTACATCTACGAGATCGCATTTCAGCAGTATCGTCTGGGCTATGCGGCGGCGATTAGCTGGATGCTGACGGCTGTGATCATGGTATTTGGCATCATCCAGTTTGTGGCGATGAGGAGGAATTCTTCGGTATGAAGAAGGTCCTTTGGGTTGTAATGCTTTTGGTGGCGTTCGCTTTCATCTTCCCGATCTTGATGATGTTTTTCACCTCGTTCAAGGCTGAAGGCGAAGTTCTGAATCCGGCTTCGGTGGTCCCGAAGATTTGGACGACCGAGAACTATCGGAATGTTTTGGAGTGGTCAGAAGAAGCACCGTTTGGGCGGTGGTTACTTAACAGCGTTTTTGTTTCGTCCTCTGTCACGTTGCTAGTTCTCACCTTGTCATCGATGGCGGCATTTGCTATTACTCGACTTAAGGTTCGCGGCGGCGGGGCGTTTCTTGGGGCGGTGGTTTTTTCGATGATGGTTCCTGGGCAGCTGTTCTTGGTTCCGGTCTACTTTATCCTAAGTAAGCTGCATTGGCTGGATACCCCGGCGGCGCTTATCGTTCCCGCTACAGCGGGAGGGTTCGGGGTGTTTATGCTTTCACAGTTCATGAGAGCCGTTCCGTCGGCTGTCGAAGAGGCAGCACTGATCGACGGATGCTCTCCGGTTCAGGTTTTTGCAAACGTAACCATTCCGCTCTGCGCCCCAGCGCTGGCTACCCTTGGGGTTCTAACGTTTATTGGCTCCTGGAACGACTACGTTTCTCCACTCGTGTACATGGATTCCGTGCGAAACTACACGCTCCCGGTGGGGATTGCGATGTATCAAGCTTCCTACTACACCGAGTACGGGCGCACTCTTGCTACGAGCGTTCTCGCTTCAATCCCACTCCTCATCGTCTTCCTCGTCTTCCAAAAACAGATCGTCGAAAGCATGGCCTCGTCCGGCCTCAAGGACTGAAATCGATTCAATGAAAAAGAGCACACTTCACTTACATACATCCTTCCAAGTTGCTGAGGTCGATCCTCGAGTGTTTGGTGGCTTCCTTGAACACCTGGGACGCGCCGTTTATGAGGGAGTTTATGAGCCGACTTCCAAGCACGCCGATGAGCATGGCTGCCGAACCGACGTGTTGGAGGCTCTTCGCCGCCTAAAGTTTACGGCAATGCGCTACCCGGGCGGAAACTTTGTAAGTGGCTACCATTGGGAGGACGCGGTCGGACCACGCGAAAATCGGCCAGTCACAAGGGATTTAGCTTGGCAGTCTTTAGAGTCAAACCAGTTCGGTCCAAATGAGTTTTTGGAGCTCTCAAAGCGGATGGACTGGACGCCCATGATGGCGGTCAACCTCGGCACCGGGACTCCGGAAGAGGCACGTAACTGGCTGGAATACTGCAACATCAAAGGGCCATCGAAGTACGCCGCAAGGCGAGAAGAACACGGCTACGCCGATCCGTTTGATGTCAAGCTCTGGTGCCTCGGAAACGAAATGGATGGGCCCTGGCAAATCGGTCATGTCCCTGCCGAGACCTACGCAATTCAGGCTCAGCAGACGGCGCGGATGATGAAGATGGTCGATCCGTCCGTCGAGCTCGTGGTTTGCGGGTCGTGTGCAATCGAGCTTCCGACTTATCTTGAATGGGACCGTAAGGTGCTCGAGCACTGCAAGAACGATGTCGAATACATCTCTCTCCACCGCTACGTTGGGAACTGGAAGAACGACACCCCGAACTACCTGGCAGTGACAAACTCCATTGACGAACAGATTGAGGCGATGGACTCGGTTTGTAAGTCGGTGGCGCACACCAAGCGGCTCAAGAAGCCGGTCAAACTGAGCTTTGACGAGTGGAACGTTTGGTATCGCGTTCGCGATGGGATTCACAACGACGGCGGTGGAAAGTTCGCTCCACACCTGCTGGAAGAGGAATACAACCTCGAAGACGCACTCATCGCCGCTGGATTCTTAAACAGCTTCATCCGCCACGCGGACTCGGTGAAAATCGCGAACATCGCTCAGATCGTCAACGTCATTGCACCATTGCTCACTCGGGGCGATGAGATGGTTTACCAGACCATCTTCTATCCTATCGAAATGATGGCAAAGCGGCGTGAGGGGGTGTCCCTCCAGGTGCAGATTGATGGCCCTTCTTATGAGTCGGAGGACTTTGGAGCGGCTACATACATCGATTCGAGTGCGATTCTGAACGGCGATGAGCTGAGCGTGTTCTTGGTCAACCGCGATCTGTCGGCTTCGCACGAAGTGACGGTCCGCGTCAGTGATCGTTTGGTTGTGGCTGCTGTGAACGGCGAGCTAGTAAGCGGCACTGATCCGAAGGCGGCCAACACCTTTGACTCGCCCAACACTATTTCCGCATTGGAGTTTGAAGCATCGGTTGGCGGTGGAGTGGCGACCGTAAAGTTGCCTCCCATGTCATTTTATGCCGGAACTTTCAAACTGGCCTAGCCGGAAAGCTGCATCCTCTCTTTCCCGATCTGAATCGGGAAAGAGAGGGTCAATTATGACTTCAAAACTCGAACCCCAAAAAGTCCACCGGCCCAGCCGTTGGGCTTTTCTGCTTGGAGTTTGATTGTCACTTTTGACTTACCTTTCAGCATTTCCGGTGTGAGTTTGAGGATTTTGTCAAAGAACCTCTCGGCAGGCTGTCCAGTTCCTTTGTGAGTTTCCCATAGCTCGCCATCGAGCAACACGTCAAAGGTTCGGCGGTCGCCGCCCCAGTAGGTGAAGACAACATCTTGAGTCTTGGTTGGGTCGACTTTGATATCGAACGAGAACCAGCCGCCGTTCCACGCATGTCGGAGCTTTCGCCCCTGCCATTCGCCGGGTCCGCTAAACTCACTTTGGACGTTGTGGTCTCGTTCGGCCTGCATCTCGCCAGGCTGGAAGTAATCTAGGGTTCTGGCGTTCAGAGCGGCTTCCTCGGCTTCCTTCTTGCGAAACTCGGCTTCGCGGTTCTCCCAGTCTTGGTGGGTAAAGACGTCCAGATAGGCACTATAGCGTTCGTGCTGGATGTCGAAGAACGGGCGGAAGGCTAGGTCAGTCGGTAGCAGATTCCCGACTGAGTGCCATGTTCGGGGGCCGGTTTTCTTTAGCCACTCGTTAACTGGGCGATCATCTCTTATAAACACTGGGGATCGTTCGCCGGGTTTTTCTTCGGTGGAACCCCATTCGGCGACGAGCAGAGTTGGGCCGTGCATTAACGCGACCCGGTTGGGATTGTCGGGCATCGGAACAGTTCGAAGCGACATTGGAATTTTGAGTTCGATGGACTGAATGCCTTTGAACTCGTGTTCGTAAACCAGCCAATCACCAGCTTTCGCCGTGACCGTTTCGCCGCCAAAGCTCAGCTTCATTCCCTTCACTGCCCAGTTGGGTGTACGGAAGTTCAACTTCAACTTGGTCGGCGTTTTCGCCTCAACTTGAACGGTGATCAAGTCAGAGTTTGGGTAGTCGGTGATCAGGCTTACTGTGGCACCCTGCGCCTTCCAGGTGAGGTGAGAGGGCGTGTATTGGTTCACCCAGAGCTCGTTGCCCTTATGATAGTAGATCCCTTCGCCATACTTGGCGTGGTTCTCCATCCCGGTTCCCCGGCAGCAGGTGAAGTCCTCGGTTGGATCACTGTAGGTCTTCTTTGCTCCGGCCTTGAGGGGAACGAAGTAGGTTACGCCGCCTTGTTCAACCTCCTGACTCGTAAGGATGTGGTTCAACTGGGCCTGCTCATAAAAATCCCCCAGGCGAATAGACGGTGACCACTGGAAGAGGTGGTCAGTCAGCTTCAGCATATTGTAGGTATTGCAGGTTTCCGCATTTGTGGTGCCTAAACGGTCGCTGAGTTTCCCAGCCGGGCCGAAGTGCTCGCCGAGGCCATGACCACCCATTGCATAGGTGTGATCCTCCACGACTTCCTTCCAGAAGTTGGCTGAAATGGCCTCAAATCGCTTTTCCCCAGTTGTTTCGTACAGACGAGCGGTACCTAAGATCTTTGGAATCTGGGTGTTTCCGTGCTTACCAGCAAGCTTTCGTTCGCCCTTTTCGAGCGGATCGAGGATTGCTTTGTGGTGGAACTTCTCCGCCAACTCCAGATGCAACTGATTCTTGGTGATTGAGTACAGATCTGCGAACGACTCGTTCATCCCTCCGTGCTCGCATGCCAGCATCTTTTGCCAGTCTGCGTCGGTAAAGTCCTTGGTCAACTCGTGAGCCCACTCCGCATTCTTGACCAGGACGTCGAGAGCCTGTTTATTCCCGGTTTGATGGTAGGTATCCAAAAGTCCGGCGAGGGTCTTGTGAATGTTGTACCAAGGCACCCAATTGCCGTTGAGGTCGAAGCCTTGGCTCCGGATGTCTTTCTTCTTTAGCTCGGCAAAAATGCGAGCGGCGTCCGGCATGCCGCCCAGAAACCCGCTTTTCACAGATTGCTGACATTCTGCCAGCTCCTGAACAATGATCTTCGTTCGTGCGAGCATCTCGGCGTCGCCGGTCGCGGAGTACATTAACGCACAGGCCGATAGATAATGCCCAAGCGAGTGACCCTCAATCCCCATTGCCTCCCAGCCGCCGTAGCGAGGCTTCTTCGGCTTAATTCCGGCGTTGACATAAAAGCCATGCATCAACCGAATCGGATCGAGCGACTTTAGATACTTTAGGTCAATCTGTTGCCGCTCCGCCTGCATCCCAAAGACGCGAACCGCGCTCAGCGGGAACGGCTGGACGGCTTGAACGTTGGACATTGTTAGGATCAAAGTGAGCGAAGCGAGCATCATGATAGAAATGCATCGTAAGCGATGGTCTAAATTACAATCTACACCACCCGCCAACACAGATGCACCGGACCCATCATGGATCTGGTGCATCTGTCTTTCCGTTTAGCGACCAGCCGGTCTCTGGGGACCACCAGTCGCACCAGGAGTGCCAGGAGGTGGACCCGCTGACCCAGGGGCTCCTGGGTTGTGACCTGCCTTCCCTCGTTCGAGAAGTTCTTGGTCGCTTAAGGGAGCCATTTCATCTTTGCTTCCACCACCGGAGCAACCGGACAAGAGAAGCAACGCAAAGAGGCCAAACAAGAGGAGGTGTTGTGGTGAGTTTTTCATTAAAGGTAGTGAATAGTGGCTTTGAGTAGAACCTTGACATGCTCTACTCAAGAGTGTCGTCAGATTCCGCTTGGGTCGGCGTTTCCGTACGTCCACCACTGGTTAGGGTTCGTTCTTGGATCTTGCATCGTTTGCGTATTGGGCACGTCAATGTTTCCTGGACCGTACTGGTGAACTGTCCCCGCGATTCCATAGTTGCGGAATTGGATTGACCGACGATCCATGGTTTTTGCATGTCCGTCGCACCAAGCGTAGTTTGCCTTGGAACCGAAACTGATTCCAACCCAGCTAATGTCAATTCCGTTAGCAATGAGTGGACCAGCGAGAGGATAAAGAGGAGTCGGCTGAACAATCGATTCGCGGGTAGTAGTTGCTTTATCAACCAAGTAAATCGTATTGGCAGGGTCGGAGTACGAAGTCTGGCTGATGCCAAGCACGATTCCATTTGCCGCATAGCTACCGTTTCCGGCACCAGCTACATTTCGGTAGCCATAGTTTGGATCTGGATCATTGGGTGCAGCCGGGTTCTTGAAGATGTCGAGGTTCTTCATGTACGGCATTGTCTCTCGGCTCCAGTTGTTCCCCTCGGCCGGGTCCATGAATCCGAGGTTCCTTCCGGACCCAGCGAACCAGTAAAGCCAGCCGCCCGCGTCTCTGAATTGGGCAACGCTTATGTCGTCGTAGTCGCCTTGATACATGATCGCCGAAGTTGCCTGCTGCTTCATGTTTGAGAGGTCCGACGCTTTTTTCGCCGCGAGCTTAGCTTGCGCAAAAACCGGGAATAGGATTGCAGCGAGAATCGCGATGATCGCGATGACGACGAGGAGCTCAATTAGGGTGAATGCTCGTTTGTTGATATGCATGAATTTTCCTCAGTGAAAGTTCAATCGTTCGATGATTGCTTGGCACCTCCCAGTGTCAGTTCTTGGTCTGATCCTGTTCGGCTTAGCTCCATTATAGTATGGTTATTCTCCAGCAGGAATATATTTTGAGCAAAATTCTTATTCCCTTCCCGATTTTCTCGCCAATTGAACCTAGATGATTAGCATCGAGTCGCCAAAACTGAGGAATCGATAGCGGTTTTCGACTGCTTCGGCATACGCACGGAGAACATTTTCCCGCCCGGTGAGGGCAGAAATCATCAGGAGCATCGTGGTTTTAGGGAGATGGAAATTCGTAAACATTCCATCAACCGCCCGGAACTGGTAGCCAGGTTTGATGAAAATTCGGGACTCTTGACGCCCCGAATTGATGATTCCTTGGTCGTTCGCAAAAGTTTCCAGCGTTCGAACCGAAGTCGTACCAACGGCAATCAGGCGTCCCTTTCGCGAGTTGATCAGCTCGGCGGTCGCCGGGGTCACTTCGCAAATCTCGCCATGCATCTGGTGGTTGGTGACGTCGTCGACCTGGATCGGACGAAACGTGTCGATTCCGACGTGGAGCGTAACTTCTGCGATTTCCACTCCATGTTCCCGAAGTCCAGAGAGAATTTCTTCGGTGAAATGAAGACCCGCCGTCGGGGCAGCCGCCGAACCGGGATGTTGCGCCACCACAGTCTGGTAGCGCTCACGATCATCCAGGGTTTCAGTGATGTAAGGCGGTAAGGGGACGTTTCCAACGGCATCCATCGCTCGGTAGACGTCTTTGGTGGATGAGAACCGGATGTGCCGAATCGCATCCTCTCCTGGACCCACGAGTTCAGCGGAAAGGTCTTCACTGATCCTGATTGGATCGTTTAGCTTGAGTCTTTTCGCCGGCTTGACTAAACATTCAAAGATCCCTGGCTCTAGCTCTTTGAGGGCGAGGATTTCGACTTTTGCGCCAGTGGATTTTTCACCAATGAATCGCCAAGCGTTGACCCTTGTGTTATTCATCACCAAGACGTCGCCCGGTTCGAGCAAGCAGGCACACTCTCTGAAGAGCCGATGCTCGATTTGGCCCGTCCGACGATCAAGGTGAAGTAGGCGCGATGCGGCTCGGTCGGTCAGCGGAGTCTGAGCGATCAGGTCCTCGGGCAGTTCGTAATCAAAGTCGCTCAGTCGTACCATTCGAATGCCTCGATCAGATGGTCAAGTGAATTGATGACCGGTTTTGAAGGGTCGGAAGCATAACGGACGAGGCGGGCAACCGGAATTGCTGCGGCTCGTGCACCCTCAAGGTCATCGACCAAGTCATCGCCAACGTGAAAGCACTCGCTCGGCGAAACTCCGAAATGATCCAAAGCGATCTGGAAAAACCTCGGATCGGGCTTCTCCACACCGTGTTCGAGCGAGGCAAAGACTGCGTCGAATTCACCACCCAAGCCGTGCCCCTCTAGGCACTTGTGTAACGAATGGTCCCAGTTACTCAGCACCGCAACCTTGATCCCCGTTTGCTTCAAACGACGGACGATGGGTAACGCATCATCAAACAGCTTAAACGTCTGCGACGGAGTCTCAAAAATCTCCCGTTCGCCGATCATGTGTAGCTCCAAAGGATCCTGTCCATCTATCCTCAAAGCGCTCAGCCAATCCGCAACCTGCTGAACCCAGAATTCTCGCCACGGAAGAAACGATCGCTCCTGATTCACGAGCCAAAATTCCGGAAGCTTTGGCAGGAATATCTCCATGTACTTTTCTGCCGCGCCGTCGGGGAGCTGAAGCCCGGCAATGCCGGCGCATCGTACGGCAAACGTGTGCGGTTGCCAATCCGTCCAGATCAGAGTGTTGGCGCAGTCAAAGGTGACGAGTTTAGGTTGCATGGATGGAACATCTGGTCTTTTGACCCAGCCTTAAAGTATGGGCGCAACCAGGTTAAGTGTTGTGCGTATAGATATCTGAAACAAGCGCAAACACGCTAAACTAGAGCCGTAATCATGAAAGCACTGAAATCTGCCGGTATTGCAATGATGCTCCTCGCATCGGTCGCCCTCGCCACCCAAGATGGCATTATCCTGAAGTACACACCTAAGAAGGGTGATGTCTTGAAGCTCCGCATCAAGGGCAATCTCCAGATCATGGGCACCGACGTTGTTGCGAACCTCCTGACTCAATCGACCGTGAAGGAAGTTGCCGAAGACGGTTCCTACACTCTGGAAGATAAGCAGCTTGGCGGAACCGCGAGCCTCGGCGGACAGGAGATGGAAATCCCTGAGACCCCAGGCAATACGGTTGTTCACAACGCTGACGGAACTGTAAAAGAAATTCGAGGAGACGATATCGGACCTGAGGCTTACCGAGTCGCAGCTCTCAACGCCTGGACCTTCCCTAAGACCGCCGTTAAGGTTGGTTCCAAGTGGAGCGAAGAGTCCAAGGCCGACACCGACAAGGGAACTGTTGCCTTGAAGAAAGACTTTGAAGTCGTTGCCGAAGAAACTGTCGACGGCGTCGACACTCTCGTAATCAAGTCAAAGATTTCTGAGGCGAGCGGCGCCGAGCCTGCGTCTATCGAAGGAAAGGTTTGGCTCGCTAAGTCCGACTCACAGATGGTCAAGGCTGAGCAAAAGTGGTCAAACGTTCCCATGGCAGGCGCACCTGGCCCCATCACGGGAACCTTTGTCATTACGCGCGAGAAGTAAATTTCGTGAAGACAGAAAAGAGGCGGCGGTAGCTACCTCTTTTTTTGTTTCAATTTTTGACTTGTATGGAAACTTTTGGCCGTTCCTAGACGACACTATATGTCATGTTCGCTTCCAAAGCCGTTCTTTTCCTCTCTGTCGCTGCACTAGGCTTTGCACCATTGCAGGACACGAAGTACAGCCTGCGTGAGAAGCACGTCGAAGGTGCCGAACGGGTTTACGAAATTGCCGTGAACTTCGAGGCAGAGGGCTTCACCATGGAGATGAAGTCGAAGAACAAGTTTAAGATCACGAAGGTCAACGCCGATGGCTCCTACGAAGAAGAGGACACCCTAATGGGCGGAACCATTAAGTTCAATGGTGAAGAGCAAGCGATCGACCCCGAAGACGCCAAGACCCACAAGTACGACAAGGAAGGAAAGGAGATCAAGGAGGAGAAAACAGATGAAGAAGAAGACCCAATCTCCACCCTCATGGACCTTTTGGATGGAGCCGACCCCGTCGAACCGGTGAAGGCGGGCCACAAGTGGGAGCACGAGTCCAAGGTTGGAAAGACGAAGTTCGAGTTCGTCGGACCAGAGAAAGTCGACGATGTTGACACCTTAAAGTCCACCTGCGAGGGCAAGTTCACAAAAGAAGGATTCTCGGGCGACATGACCGCGACCTCGTGGGTCCGGGCTTCAGATGCTTCCTTGCAGAAGCTCGAACTCAAAACCGAAAACATGGTCCCCGGCGAGGGCGCTCCAGCTGGCAAGGTGAAGATCACCGTCACACGGACGGAGTAGATGCTCGGGGTCGCGCCGATCCAGAAGCCGGATGCCTACATCCACTTCGCTCCTAAGGAGCCGATGGAGTTGAAGTATTGCGTATCGATTTCAGCTAGCCGAAAATTGCGGGCAAGTTCGATCCACTTTCTCTCGAACGAGCAGATGCACTTCGGTTTTGCCGTCGGTCTGACCGCAACAGTTGATTCCTCAAAGGCAGGATTGATAGTTGAATCTCACGGGATATTCGCGGCGGGAGGGTTCGGGCACTCGGGATACCCTAAAGTGCTCGCCAAGAACTTAGGCTTCTTGAGAGTATTTTCATCCGGCATATTGGACGATTCCGGTTCCAGACCGACCTTAGACGGTTTCCAAAGGTTGCCACATTTGATCGCGCCATTTGGCACGGCTCCCGTACAACTACAAATCAACAAAAGTTCCCAAGTACATTGGAAGAATGAACAAGTTCTTTGGGAATATTCGGGTCCTGCATCAATACGCGGAGTAGGTGTGTATCAGGTCACTTGCGTGGGAGTAGCCGGCAATATGCATTATGGGAAGTTACGTTTCCAGTGCCGCTTTTGGCTACGCATCTCTGACTCATCCGTGGAGCGCGTCGAAATGATCACTCCTCCAACAGACAACAATCTGGGTGGCTACAAATTTGTGATGTCCCGCATCCGCTGACTACTTCTTCTTCCCTTTCCGAATCTCAAAGCAGTTTCTACACCGAGCCTCGTAGCTTTCGGTTGCGCCAATCAGAACTATCGGGTCGTCCCAGTGGGCGGGCTTTCCGTCGACCATTCGATACGTGTGCGAGGCCGGGTTACCGCATTTCATGCAGATTGCCCGAAGCTTGATGACTTCGTCGGCAGCCGCAAGCAGAGCTGGCATTGGGCCGAACGGCTGTCGGCGGAAGTCCTGGTCGAGCCCGGCGGCAATGACATCGACGCCTCGGTCGGCTTGTTGGACCAAAAACTCGACAATCGAGGGCTCAAAGAACTGCACTTCTTCGATAAGCAGAACCTGGGTTTCTTTCTTGACTTTCGAGCTAAGCTCCGCAACGTTCACGGCCGTCTCCGCCTGATGCTGTACACCCATATGACTCACAACCATCGTCTGGTGGTACCGGTCGTCAATACTCGGCTTAAACACCTGAACCTTCTTCTTGGCGTAAAGAGACCGACGAGCAAGCCTGATAAGCTCCTCACTCTTGCCGGCGTACATTGAGCCGCAGACGACGGTGAGCTTTCCGAGGGGTTTCATAAGGAGCCTTCAGCTGTCAGTTTTCGGCTGTCAGCGCGAAGTGAAGTTTACTGCGTCGTCGCTGGCTTCCTACTTTGGTAAATCGCATCTGCAAGGGTCACTGCTATGCCGGCGACCATTCCAAGAACTGATCCATTTGCAACGCACCTACCTTGGGCTACTTGTGTGGGGCTAAAGCTGTGCTCCCCTGCTTCACCTGGATACCAGGAGGCAGCAAAGTCGCCAGCGAAGTTGGCCAGGAGAAATCCGAGTGTGTAGCCCGAAAGGACACCCAGCCAAACGCAAAGCATGATTACTCCGACCCACTTCCAGATCATATTGGGGATATTCTATCAGCTATGCCTCTGGTCGATATGCCTTTAGAGCAGTTGCTCACGTTCTCCGGTCGTAACCCAAAACCTAACGACCACGAGGCATTCTGGGATTCCTCCCTTGTAGAGATGCAAGCGGTCGAAGTCGATTACAGATTGACTCCTAAATCGCTCAGCGCCGACTTCGCCGAAAGCTTCGAGCTCCGCTTCAAAGGAACCCGGGGCGGCGAAGTTTACGCTAAGTACATCCGACCGAAGGGCGCGAAAAACGTGCCCTGCATGCTCCAGTTCCACGGCTACTCAATGCATTCCGGAGATTGGATGCACAAGCTGAACTGGGTAGCGAGGGGATTCGCCGTGGCCGCCATGGATTGCCGAGGTCAGGGCGGCGAGTCCCTTGATCACGGCAACTATCAAGGAATGACTCTCAAGGGCCACATCGTCCGAGGTCTCGATGGACCGCCGGAGGAGATGTATTTCCGAAATGTCTACCTCGATACCGCTCTTCTCGCCAAAGTCGTTTCGTCCTTTGACGAAGTAGACGGCAAGCGGCTCGGAGCCATGGGCGGCTCCCAGGGCGGTGCTCTCACATTAGCTTGTGCAGCACTCGCGCCGATCAAGAAGGCAGCCCCTGTCTATCCGTTCCTGTGCGATTATCAGCGAGTTTGGGAAATGGACCTGGCGAAGGACGCCTACGACGAGCTGAAATACTACTTCCGCCAACGCGATCCAAGACACGAACGCGAGGCTGAGATCTTTGAGAAGCTTGGCTACATTGACTTGCAACACCTCGCTCATCGCATCAAAGGGGAGATCAAACTGTTTGGTGGCCTAATGGACACGATCACGCCGCCCAGCACCTACTTCGCGGCATACAACAAAATGACCTGCAAAAAGAGCCACGTGATGTACCCCGATTTCGGTCACGAGGGCCTGCCGGGTGCTGATGATTTGATCTGGGAGTTCTTCAGTGATCTCTGAAAGCGACCTATAATAGAAGGCTCTGATACTCGCAAATTTACTTGTTGGGACCCAGGTTTTCCTGCGCCCCGCCGCTCTTTTTACGGATCACATGGTGTTGCCCCGCAACATCTCGGTTCCGATTTTTGGACTCGGCGTACCGGGTTCGACCGTCGAGGTCGAGTTCGGGGTCTTTCGCGCCCAGACCCTCGTACGGCCCGAGGGCACCTGGAAGCTCAAGATGCCTCCCGCAGTGGCCGGCGGCCCGTTCGTGCTCAAAATGAAGTCGGGCGGACAGCAGGTCGTCGTCAACGACGTGATGGTTGGTGATGTCTGGCTGGCGTCCGGGCAATCAAACATGGAGTGGCCAGTGTCTCGCTGCCGCGAGGCAGCGGAGATTCGCCGGGATATCACACCACAAATCCGCTGCTTCAAAGTAGTTCAAACCTCATCCAGCGCGCCCGAAAAGGAGATACGCGGGAACTGGACGGTCGGCGGGAAAGATGCTGTGAACAAGTGGAGCGCAGTTGCGACCTCGTTCGCGCTGGACATCCAAAAGGCTACCAAAATCCCCATCGGAATCATTCAGGCAAGCTGGGGCGGAACCAAGATTGAGGCCTGGATGAGCCAGTCTTCGCTGGAATCAGACCCTAAACTCCGACCAATCGTCGATGAGTACATCTCATCTCTTTCGGGTTACAGGAACCGACTTGCCGAGTGGCAGGAAAAGGTCAACCAGTGGGACACTGCCAACGAGAAGAAGGATCCCGGCAATGAAGGATTTGGAAAAGGCTGGAGCCGTCCCGATCTCGATGATTCTGCCTGGGCCGAAGTGGCCCTCCCCGCACCTTGGGAGCAAACCGAGGGGCGAGAAGTCGATGGGGCGGTTTGGTACCGCCATCACTTCTCGTTGCCGCCCGAGTGGAAGGGCAAAGGGATTCGTCTAGAGCTCGGCTTCGTAGGAACAGACGATTCTGCTTATGTGAACGGTCTGAAAGTCGGTGGGACCTTGGGAAGATTCAAGTCGCGTGCCTATTTTGTCGGTCCTGGGGTGCTTCGCGATGGAAACAACGTCGTGGCGATTCGAGTCTGGAATCGCTCAGGCGAAGGCGGATTATTGGGACCGGACATCAAGCTCACTTCTGTAGACGGTGGAGCTTCTTTGGATCTCAATACAACGTGGAAGACACGTAACGAGCTCGTCATCGAACCCCCGGTGGCGGAGGGCGACCGAAGGCCGGTCAGACCGATGGGACCTGGAGATCGCAACGCACCCAGTGGTGCGTTTCACGGGATGATCGCCCCGCTTATTCCATACGGAATCAAGGGAGTTTTGTGGTACCAAGGCGAAGCAAATGTCGGGTCTGCAGATGTGTACAAGCACCTGTTTCCCACGATGGTGAACGACTGGCGCAACCGTTGGAAAGACCCGTTGCTGCCGTTCTTCTACGTCCAGCTTCCCGGTTTTGGAAAGACCTCAGCTCCAGAACGAGCAGAGTGGGCGGAGCTTCGTGAAGCTCAAGAATCGGTTCTGAAGCTGAAGATGACGGGGATGGCGCCATCGATTGATCTGGGAGACGCCGAGACAATCCACCCGTTGCGTAAACGTGAAGTTGGCCGACGACTCGCCGGGTTTGCATTGTCGAGAGTCTATAAAAAAGGTACTCCATCGTTCTGTCCAACCGTGATTTCTTCCAAGCGTGAAGCGGGTCGAGTACGAATCGTCTTCCAAGATGTCTATGGCTCGCTCAAGACTCGCGATGGCGAGCCGATTGCCGGCCTAGAAGTCCTGAATGTTGACGGCTCCTGGCTGAAAGCGAATGGGGAGATTCTGCGCAATCAGCTACTTGTAAGCGGAGACGTCAAGGGAGTCCGCTATCTGTGGGCAGATAATCCGAGTGGAAATTTGGTGAATGCCACAGGATTGCCGGTGGCACCGTTCAGGGTGTTGTTTTGAAGCTTCCGGCGGGTTTTCGGTACCTAGAAACCGCATCCGGAGAGGTTGAGGTCTACCACTGGAATACCCTGGCGACCACTTTGCGGGGATCGCGCGCTGGGGAATTTCTGGCCGAAGTTAAGTTGGCATCTGCTGAGGGTAAGCAGATGCTGATGGCAAAACTTACTGGCAATTACCGTAGAGGAAACGAGCGCACGGCCAAAAACCACCCTCGCAACCGTTAGCGGTTGTTGCGGGTGGTCAGCGGCAGTGAGTCCGTGCGGAACGGCATGGCGGGCAAGCCTTCAGAGTTGACCAAGTTCACCGGAGGGTTATCTTGCCAAGCGTATCGAACCGTTGCCTCGTCACCGGTGCGCTTCAAGATCACCTTGTTGCCCTCAATCCGACCAGTCGCCCACTTCCACTTCTTATCGCTTCCGGCGATGGCGAAGCAGCGTGGTTCTTGACCGTCGACGGTTCGAAGTCCGGCGGCATGGTCAAATGTGATCGTGATCTCATCGCCTTTCGATGAAAGAGACTTGAAGCGAGGCCCCTGCCACTCGATCTTTTGACCGTAATCCTTCCGCAGGGCGATTCGAGCCAGGCGCTCACCGACATCGCGCTTGTTCCGTGGGTGAATATCCGCAGCGTCGCCGATGTCAATGATTGTCGCGGTTCCGTTCCCTTCCATCTGCCCAACGATATCCTGAGCATCTCGAAGCTCTGCCCACGCCGAGTCAAACTGGGCCGGATTTGGAGCCATGAAGTTTGCGAGCTGAGCGATGTAGAACGACATCTTGGGCTGGCCGAAGTCGTCGCGCCAATTTTGAATCATTGCATTCAGAAGTGCAGTGTATTGCACCGCCCGGCCTGCATTCGATTCGCCCTGATACCAAATGAACCCCTTCGCCGAATATGGCGCGAGCGGGGCGAGCATCCCGTTGTAGAGCGTGCTGGGGTAGTTCGGGCTGTTCTTCCCTTCCGGCATTTGAGGCTGAACACCGGTGATCTTTGCGTCAATGGTGACGTGAGACTTGCCCTGCATCGTCTTCCAGGTTCCGCCGATACTGACGTCCCCGAGTTTGAATGAGGAGTCGGTTCCAAAGAATCCACCGGCTCCAGTCCAATCATAAGATCTGACAGCGATGATGTTGTCTCCCGCTTTGAGGGTCCCCGCTGGAATGGTGTACTTGCGCGGCAAAGACCAAAACTGCGGCGTCATCATATCCGTCTGGCCCACCATTTGACCATTCACGTAAGTCTGATCAAAGTCATCAATCGGACCTAACTCAATCGTCTTGATGCTCGACGCCTGCTGGGCGGAGAGCGTCACGACCCGTCGGTGACGGTATTCACCGTCAAAGTCCGCTGAATACACAAACGGCATCGGAGTTGATTCCCAGCTTGAATCGTCGAAGCCAGCTCCTGTCCATGCGATATCGCTCGTGTCGAAGAAGATCGGCAGAGCCTTGGTTTGATAGGCACCTACCTTTGTGCGGTAATTCGCAACTGCTTGTTCCTCCGAGCCATCGCTCGCCTTCATCCTTGCAAGAATTGGTTTCAGCAGTTCGCTATTCGCAAAATACTTCGAGTTTGTCCACGCCTCGGCTGGAGTGCCGCCCCAGGACGTGTGAATCATCCCGATTGGCACTTTTAAGTCGCGTGAAAGCTTTCGGGCGAATGCGTAGCCAACCGCGCTGAACGAATCAACCGTCTCTGGCTTAGCTTGGACCCAACTACCAACGACGTCGGTAACTGGCTGCTGAGCAATCAGCTTCGGCACCGTGAACATTCGCACGTTCGGATCGGTTTCCTTCTTGGCCTGAGCCCGGTCGTTGGCAAGTGACATCGGCCACTCCATATTCGATTGACCCGAGCAAATCCAGACTTCGCCAACGAGAACGTCGTTGATTGACTTAGAGCCTGATCCAGAAACCTCCAGCGTAAATGGACCACCTGCGTTCAGCTTTGGCAGCGAAGCCATGAACTTCCCATTGGCGTCGCTGGTGGCGGTAGCCGTCTTTCCGCCGAGTTTTATCGTCACCTTCTGACCAGGAGTATCCCAACCCCAAACGTTGATCGGCTTCCCACGCTGGACAACCATGTGGTCGGTAAACAGCGTTGGAAGCCGAAGCGAGGATTGTGGCAAGCTTGAAAGCAAGAGACTGATGGCGATCACGCGCACAGTCTATCAAAGGTGGGGGAGAGAGTCAACTGTCCCGACTCGCGTCGGGACAGATTGATGGACTATTTAAGGATCGGCTCGCTGATGACAGCTTCTTCGATCATCTTCTCGGCTGTAGCCGGGGTCGGAGCCGGAGTTCCAGGGATCACGTAGCCTTGCTCGCCGTGATAAGAATGGTCGAGACCCTTCACTTCCGCACTTTCCGAGCTTCGCAGCCGAGTCACCTTGTTGATGATCATCGCCAGCACGTAGGTGCCGATTCCAGCATAGGCCAAAGTGGCTCCGATGGCTTGGAGTTGGACGACCATGAGGTGTCCACGTCCGTCCTTCAAGGAACCTTCGACCGCGCTGTTGATTGCTGGGTCAGCTAGAGCACCGGTGAGGAGCGCACCAAGAGTTCCACCTACACCATGCACTCCAACGACGTCGAGTGCGTCATCGTAGCCAAGCTTGTGCTTCAGTTCAATGGCGAAGACACAGACCAGTCCAGCGGCAACTCCGATGAGGATCGCGGATGGAGTGGAAACATAGCCCGCAGCTGGGGTGATTGCCACAAGACCAGCAACGAGACCGCAAGCCGCACCCATCGCAGTGACTTTGCCCTTTGGCGAGCGGATCATTTCGACCACCATCCAGGTGACCATTCCTGCCGCGGCGGCAAGGTGAGTGGTAAGGAACGCGTTAACAGCGATGTCGTTCATGGCAAGCGATGACCCGGCGTTGAAGCCGAACCAGCCGAACCATAGGAGGCCGGCTCCGAGGAGCACGAAAGGAATGTTGTTAGCCTTAGCCTCGACCGACTTTCGTTTGCCGAGGAATATGGAGAGAGATAGAGCGGAGATTCCGCTTGCTAGGTGGACGACAGTACCACCTGCGAAGTCGAGAGCGCCAGCCTTGAAGAGCCAGCCGTCAGCATTCCAGACCCAACATGCAATTGGGGTGTAGACCAGAACCGACCAGAAGATCATGAAGAGGGTGTAAGCCTTAAACCGAACTCGCTCGGCGATTGCACCAGAGATGAGCGCAGGAGTGATGATGGCAAACTTCATCTGAAACAGCATGAAGAGAGCAGCCGGGATCGTCTGGGTTCCGTACGGAGTCTTTAGCGAAATGTTCTTACCAAGGAGGTATTCCGTTCCACCAATCAAGCCGTTTGTCGATTTGCCGAAGGCAAACGAGTAGCCAACGAGCACCCAGATCAGCGAAACAACGCCCATCATCATGAAGCTGAGGAGCATCGTGTTGAGGACGTTCTTCTTTTGCACCATGCCGCCGTAAAACAGCGCAAGCGCAGGGGTCATGAGCAGGACGAGGGCCGTCGCCATGATCATCCACGCACTATCAGTGGCGTTGATCGCAGGCGGTTCAGGCGTTTGGGCAAGAGCCGAAGCCGCAAGTAGCGGTAGGCTAAAGATGCCCGCAAGGCGCATAGACGATTTTGACATAGCAGTTTTCTCTTTGGATCACGGCGTCATTGCTCGGCTTCGCGACATTGCGATTGAGACATTCTAACAAGTTTTTAACACTATTGACCAGATATTTATGCTATTTCTTTCAATTTTTCTCGTATGAAGTGGATTGGCTTGCTGATTTCGGTGCTTGGCGGGCTGCTTTTTGTATCTGCATATGCTTTCCAGCAGACGATTGAGGCGCAAGGGGTTCTTTGTCAAGTCGTTGAAGGCGAGCGGCTCATCGGGTCTCCAGTTCACCTACTCCTGCCATCGGAAACAGAGTTCGTGAAAGGAACCGGACCTAAAGGTTCGCGGTTCATAGAGAAGTCAAAGGGCCCGTTTCGCTCGGTGGAAGCCTTGACGCCGATGACGGCATTGGCAAAGATGGGAGCCCTCGCGATGCTTGCGCTCGGGGTCGTCGGCTACCAGTTCGAGAAATGGCGGCACCGGACCGGAGCGATTTTGACCGGACGTCCGCCCGATCTATAATCTGGGACACGATGGCGATTTACCTTTTGCTCATGCAAGACGACGATGTTTGGCAGACCTTTTCGGATGAGGAGAAGCAGGGCTGGATCGGGAAGATCCGAAGCTTCGCGATGATGATCGAGGAACGCATCGTCCAGGCGGATCCTGTCAAGCCAGTTGGGCGATTCCTGAGCGGCGACACCGTGGAAGTTGTTGACTACACAGGAGACCCCGTAGGTCCATCCGGCTACTTCATTTTTCAGGCAGAAGATTGGGATGATGCGGTTGGGGTAGCTAGACTCTGTCCGACTCTGGAATTTGGGGGCCGGCTCCAACTGAGGGAAATCGGACATTGATAGATGCCCGGTTGCGGAGTTTTCTGAGCGAGTGCCAGGGATTGAACTCGTATTCTTCTGCATCATCGAGTGCAGTGTTGGCGGTCAACGGCTGGGCTCGAACGGTAGGTGGCGCAAACCCCTACCTCTCGCTCTTCGCAAGAAATCGTGCAAGGAGAGATTCGGTAGATTCCGATGTCGCTTCCTTGTCTATCCACGAGTTTGCTTCGGCAAGAGGTTGCACCTACTTGTTGCCGGCCGAACATTTCCAGGTCGGGATCAAGTGCGGTCAGGGCTACAACGCCGAGTCTGCACTTCGCGCAGCACGAGCCAAGCTTGGGGTGTTGGACGAAGAAGTTGAAGCACTAAAAGAGGGAATTCTCCTCGCTTTGGAGTCAGGTCCCCTAGACGCGGCTGGCCTGAAGGAGCCGCTTGGGTCGTTGTATAAACACTATGGTGAAGCGGGCAAAAAAATAGGACAAACAACGAACGTCTCGCTCGGCTTGCTCGCACTCCAGTCGGAGGCAAAGATCCGACGAATCCCCTCCGACGGACGTCTCGATGGGCAGACCTACAAGTATTGCATCTATGAAAATCCTCCCGTGGTCGACGTTGCCTACCCACAGGCACTAGCATTTCGGGACTTGGCGAGGCTGTTCTGGGGGTGGTGCGGGTTTGCTTCGATCGCCCACTTCCAGTGGTTCAGCGGACTTGGGGTGAAAGCCGCTCTTTCGGCAATCGAAGGGCAGGGGCTCGTCGCTCTGGAGGGCACTCCTTTGTTGGGGTTGCCTACCTCCGTGGAGGCGTTCCGGGACTACGCCATGCCGTCGGAACCATGTTTCCGATTGGTCTCAGGATTAGACTCGCTGTTTCTGCTAAGGCGCGATTTGGCGCTTCATGTTGAGCAAGAGCAGGCTGGATTGGATGTGCTTTCCCAGGGCAAGTTAGCAAACCTAGGCTCACTCAATGACTTATCGACGCACGCAATCGTTGATCGGGGGCGAATTGTAGGCCTGTGGGAGTACGACTTCGACGCAAAAGAGATCGTCTGGGTGAGCTTTGTCGGCTCTTCTGACGCTCTCGCCGAAGAGGTGCGAACCGTCGAGACATTTGTTGGAGATGAACTCGGCGACGCCCGTTCGTTCAGCCTTGATTCGCCGAAGTCCCGACAGCCGAGCATCGCAAAATTGAGAGAGATGTCCGCTAGTTAGCGCGAGCGGTCAAGCCACCAGCGCCAAACTCTTATCCAGCAGTCCCAAGAATTTCTCGATTTCCTCGGCGGTTACCGATAGATTGGGACGCGTCCTGATCGAGCGGTTGCCCGCCCCGAGCAGAAGGAGATCAAACTGCTCGCGCGCTGTCTTGACCAGCTTTCCTTTGCGCTCATCCGTATCCAACGAGAAGCCTTGGTAGAGGCCCATTCCCCGGACGTTCTCTGCGAAGTCGTATTTGGCGATCAGCTTTTTGAGTCCATCGGATAGGAGCGCGCCATTGGTTGCGGCACGTTCGATGAGACCCTCTTCCTTGACAATCTCAACTTCGCGGCAGACACGGACCATGTCGGCGGTGTTTCCTCCCCAGGTGGAATCAAGGATGCCGATATCTTCCAAGGTATCTGCCATGTAGAGCAGGCCGTTACCCCACTTCTTTCCACTCGCGACAGCGATGGGACGGTGAGGGAGGTCGAAGTGATCGATAGCCCACATTTTCCCGGTGGGCCCAAGACCAGTTTGCACTTCGTCGAAAGCCAGATAGATGCCGTATTTGTGGCAAAGTTCGCTGAGACCACGGAAGAAGGAGGGGAGAGCAACGCGGTTTCCACCTGCACCTTGGATTGGCTCCATAATGAGCCCGACGATATCATCGGACATCGATTGAAGGATGGATTCAAGCTGACTCAGCACTTTGCTAGCGTTTGCCATGTTCTCGCCTTCGGTCCAATCCGAGTTGAAGCTTGGGAACGGTAGCTTGATGTTGCCTCCCATACCCAGCCCAACAAAGTCCTTTGTTGCCACCGGATCGACGGTTTCGGTGACACCGAGGGCAAACACGGTGCGCCCGTGGAAGGCGCGATCAAAGTAGATAAAACGGCGGTTGCCAGGCATCTTTCCCGCGACGAGGCACTTCTGGTTGTACTTCGCAACCATGTATTTCATCATGTTCTCGACTGCTTCGGCGCCCGAGTTCACAACGTAAACCTCCAAATCATCGCTCTTCATCACTTCTGGAGCGTTTTGGTAGATGAGGCGGTAGTAGTCCAAGCACTCCTTTGTGAGGAAGTCCGGGTTGGCGATTTTGTTGTTTGCGGCAACTTGGAGGCGCTTGAGGTACTCGGGCTCGTAGAGGCCTGGGTGGTTGTGAGCAATGAGTTTGCTGCCGTAGTAGCCCGCCCAGTCGAAGAGCTCTTGACCGTCTACAGTCGCCAGATACATGCCGTGACACTTCTCAATGTCAACCGCAAAAGGGTACGGCTCAGCAATGACGTACTTGCCCATTTCGAGGAGCATTGACGCAGAAACAGAACCTGGAAACTTTGGGGGCACCCGTAGATTATGGCCGATCGGCTCCGACCTTCGCGGGTAAATTGAATCTGGATAGGCTTGATATACCGATGAATTTCACTGACGGAAACTGGATGATGCAGCCGGGCGTTACCGCCCATTACGGCGCGGAGGTGTACCAAATTCGCGAACGAGATGGCGGAGTTGAACTCCTTGTTCCGACTCGGAAAATCAACCATCGGGGAGACACTCTAGGCGGTCCAACCTTAGATGTGCGGCTGGATTCTCCTCAGGACGACGTGGTCCGTATCAACATAAAGCACTTTCGGGGCGGGAAACCTGATTCAGCGAGGTTTAAAGCATTTGAAGCTCGGACCGGAGAAGTAGCGGTCACTGATGAACGTGTCACTTTGACGACCGGCACCTTGAGCGCAATCGTCGACCGAAAGACGTTCGCCCTTCAGATTTCCTCTGGCGGGCATAAGGTGACAGGCATGCCCACTCGTGGTTGCGGATTGATGCAAGTCGAAGGGGTAGGGAATCACATCGTTGCGCAGCTGACACTCGGGGTAGGAGAACTGGTTTATGGTCTCGGGGAGAGATTTACATCGTTCACCAAGAACGGTCAAACCGTCGATATCTGGAACGAGGACGGGGGAACTTGCTCATACCAATCGTACAAAAACATTCCCTTCTACATGACCAACGAGGGGTACGGAGTGTTTGTCAATCACACTGGCCGAGTTTCGTTTGAAGTCGCGACTGAACGGACATCGCGTGTTCAGTTTTCGGTGCCAGGCGAGGGATTGGAGTTCCTGGTGATTTACGGTCCGACTCCCAAAGAAATTCTTCGGAAGTATACGGACTTGATGGGCAAACCAGCCCTGCCACCCGCTTGGTCGTTTGGGCTCTGGCTCTCGACTTCGTTTACAACGAACTATGACGAAAAGACGGTTAATGAGTTCATTGATGGAATGGAGTCCCGGGGAATTCCCCTAAGTGTTTTTCACTACGACTGTTTCTGGATGCGAGGCTTCCATTGGTGCGACTTCAAGTGGGATCCCGATGTGTTTCCGGATCCGGTCGGGATGCTCAGCAGACTTCATCAGCGCGGCCTCAAAGTTTGTGCTTGGATCAATCCTTACATCGCTCAAGCATCGGAGTTGTTTGATGAGGGCAAGGCTCTTGGCTATTTCCTAAAGCGAGCGAATGGCGATGTATGGCAGTGGGATATGTGGCAGCCGGGGATGGCGCTAGTCGACTTTACCAATCCCGAAGCGACGGCTTGGTACCAACTCAAGTTGGAGGCGGTACTGGACCAGGGAGTCGATTCGCTCAAGACCGACTTTGGCGAGCGAATACCGACGGATGTCGTGTACTACGATGGCAGCGATCCTGTTCTGATGCACAACCTTTACACGGAGTTGTACAACAAGGCAGTTTTTGAGCTGCTTGAGCGGAAGCGCGGAAAGGGCGAAGCAGTGCTCTTCGCTCGCTCGGCTACGGCGGGTGGGCAGCAGTATCCTTGCCACTGGGGTGGAGACTGCTGGTCAGACTTTGAGGCGATGGCAGAGAGTCTTCGCGGCGGGTTGTCGCTGTGCTTGTCCGGATTTGGCTTTTGGTCGCACGATATCGGTGGCTTTGAGGGACTTCCGCCCGAGGAGCTGTACCACCGATGGGTGGCATTCGGGTTGATGTCTACCCACTCCCGGCTTCACGGCTCAACGAGCTACCGAGTGCCTTGGGTCTATGGCGAGGAGGCGGTTGCGGTGCTTCGGTTCTTTACACGGCTTAAACTTGCCTTGATGCCCTATTTGTGGCGGCAGGCCCAGGAGACGAGTGAGACGGGTGTCCCCATGCTGCGCGCAATGATCTTGGAGTTTCCAGAGGATCCGACCTGCGCTTATCTGGACCGGCAGTACATGCTGGGCGATTCGTTGTTGGTCGCTCCGGTGTTTTCCGCGGACGGCTCGGTGAAGTATTACCTTCCTGCTGGGACTTGGTACTCGCTGCTGACAGGTGAGAGCCGAGAGGGTGGTCGGTGGTTCACAGAGAATCACGGGTCGCTTTCGATGCCGATCTGGGTAAGAGCTGGAACGCGGCTCCCGATCGCCCCCGGCGCAAGTTCGCCCGAGCAGGCATTAGCCATGCCTGCGACACACGTTGGCTTTGGTGTGTCCGGAGACGTTGATCCCTTTGAGGCAGCAAAGTTGTTGGCGGGCTAAAGCTCAAGCTTGGCTGAACGGTAAATGCGGCTTTTTTCAAAGCCGTGTTTGCCGTAGAACTCACCCAGAGTTGTCCAGTCGATGATGCATTGCTTGGTCCCTCGTGTTTTGAGCTCAAGTAGACCAGCCGATAGAAGTGCGCCCCCCCAACCCTCGCCTCTCACTTGCTGGGAGACTCCGATGGGTCCGAGTGCACCCCAGTTTTCGCCGAGATCGTGACGCCAAACAGCGCCGCCAATCGGGAACTGCGTGTTGGAATCCTGTATCGCCGCAAAGCCATGAACTTCCCCCTTATGGAACAGCCCAACTAAGCCGCTGTAACCATCTTCTCGCTCGATCTTCCAAAGGATATCGTACCGCCAGCGGCCAGGAAACTCGCGGTCGAAGAACCGCTCAAGGCTCCGTCGGTCGTCTGGAGTCAGAACCCTGAAATCCACATTCTCGGTCGGCATGGGGCGCGGTGGTTGGTAGTTCGAGATGTCTCGCTCGATGTCGAAATACTCACCGCTGAGGTCGAACCCTTCGATCATCAGGAAGTTATTCAATGCAGGAAAGTCGGTGGGAACGCCGGGCCAGAAGTGGCGCGAGTCCATGCCAAACAAAATCGAAGTGACTCCACGTTGGCGAAGCGTCTTTTTCGCGTCGCTCATCAAATCGATAGCGTGAGTCGCATCTGTAAAGGAGATTGCGCTGAGGTGAACTGCGTCTGGGTCGCCGACTTTGTGATGTTTGGATGGCGCCTTTTTGATGCTGATAAACGCTCGAACATCGCCATCAAAATCGACATCCACCAACGACGCGCCCCAGTCAAACGTGTCGGCATCGACGGTATTAATCCGCAAAATGTCCGCGTCGATGCGGTATCGCTCGGGGTGGAACTGGTTCCAGAGGTCGAGAATCTTGCTGTGGTCGGCTTCGCGCCAGTCGATGATCATTCGCTTTTCGAGATCAAGTATCGCAGATGCTGGCTGTAGATGCTAAGGGCTTCGGTCGCGTTTTCGATCTTTTGACCTAAAATAGGTTCACTCCACACCTCAGTGATTCCGAAAAGAAGGTGATCCAAAGGGTTCGGTTGACGCTTGAAGTAGGGCGTCACGAACTCTTTGACGGGCAGATAGGCAAACTTGGCGGCTTCCCTCAGCTCGTTGACGCGGGCTTGGTTGGTGCCGATTGGTCCGTAGTTCGTCAGGTCGTTAAGGGCCTGAGCAAAGCTGGAAAACACTTCGCCGAACACTTCGAGCTGCTCCAGCCGGATCACCGGCTTCGGCACCACCGGAAGCTCATGATGGGCGACTCGACCGGGCCACGTAAAGGCCATCAGGCACCCCCCTTTTGAACAAAGTTGATTTTGAGATCTCGAACGAGCGACTGGACTTGTCGCTTGTCGTCGTCATCCAGTTGAGTTTCGAGCTTTCCGGCCAAGAACGAGACCACGTCAATCGCGACCCTTGCCTGCTCTAGGTCCGGCTCGATCTTGCCGGTCACCATATCCGGTTGCAGCCCGAGCTTCTGCCACGCAACCCCGGCCATCTGGTCCAGCAAGACCGCAATATGGTCAAAAACAGTAGGGGCTTGTTGAGCTTCTTCGGACATCGTCGTCTATGGTTTCAAGACGACGACGCGCGATGGTTCGATTCACTTCGACCAAGATTTGAGCGCTTTCATCAGTTCATCCCATGAACCTTTATCGGCAGCTTCGTTGTACTTCGCACCATCCACCTCAAATCCCATCGACTTCACGGTAAAAGCGTGAACGGCTCCGGGGTAGGCAACGAACTTGAACGATTTTGCCCTCTTCATCTCGGCCTTGACGGCCTCCACGTCGGCAGGTTCGATGAAGGGATCGACAGCTCCGTGCAGAACGATCACATTGCTGTTGATCTTTGCTGGCGACTTGCTGAGAGACTTCACGCCACCGTGAAAACTCACCACTCCCGAAAGGTTCTTCACATTGTGACGAGCAAGCTCCAGCACCCCCGTTCCACCGAAACAATAGCCAATCGCGACGAACTTGCCTTTGATGTTTGCCGCTTTGATGCCGCCTTCCAGGCGGCTTAGAAAGAGGGAGGGATCGGCGTAGTACTTGCCGCTCTCAGCTGAGCAAGTTTGAACTGTCGACGGACGAACGCCCTTGCCATAGATGTCGATCGCCACGGCGGAGTAGCCAAGCTTTCCAAGTTTATTGACGACCTCGATCTCGTGATCGTTAACGCCATTCCAATCTTGGACGACCACGACCGTCGGCTTTCCTTTAAAGCCCTTGACGGCGTAACCTTCGAACGTTTGGGCACCGATTTTGTAGTCGAAAGCTGTCCCTTGACTCAGCAAGTGCGTGGCAAGAAGAGCTGTTATCACTGACTTACCTTACCCAGTGCTGTGATTCCCGGAAGCTCTTTGCCTTCCAGGAATTCCAGTGAAGCTCCACCGCCCGTCGAGACGTGGCTCATGTCGTCCGCGAAGCCGAACTTCTCGACCGCCGCCGCCGAATCGCCGCCGCCCACAATAGTGAGTCCGGGGCACTTTGCCATTGCCGCGGCCACCGCTATGGTCCCTTCAGCGAATGCATCCATCTCGAAAACTCCAACCGGGCCGTTCCAAAGCACAGTGCCGGCGAATTCGATGATCTTTGAGAAGGTCAATCTTGAGTCTGGTCCGATGTCGAGACCCATTTGGTCAGCCGGGATTCCGTCGGCTTGGACGGTGGTCGCCGGGGAATCCGGCGCGAACTCGGGGGCAACAATGAAGTCGGTGGGAATCAGCAGTCTGTCAGGATTGTCTCGGAGGAGCTGGGCGGCGTAGTCGATGCTGGTTTCGTCGAGCAGAGACTTCCCGATCTCGTGCCCCTGTGCCTTCAAAAACGTATAGGCCATTCCGCCGCCGATGATGAGCTTGTCGACTTTAGGAAGCAGGTTATCGATCAAAGCAATCTTGTCTTTGACCTTGCTTCCGCCCATGATCGCGACAAACGGCCGCTTCGGGGCGTTGACAGCTTTGCCCAGGAACTCGATCTCTTTTCCGATCAGGAAGCCTGCGGCACTAGGCAAATAATCGGCAACTCCAGCCGTGCTAGCGTGCGCCCTGTGAGCGGTGCCAAAAGCGTCGTTCACATAAACATCAGCCAGGTTCGCAAGCTGGCGTGCAAACGACGGGTCGTTTTTCTCCTCTTCCGGGTGGAAGCGGACATTTTCAAGCAGGACAACCTGGCCGGGCTTGAGTGCTTTGCAAGTTGCTTCGACTTCGGGTCCTACACAGTCGGGAAGAAGCGGAACGTCTTGGTTCAGGAGTTCCGAAAGTCTCGTGGCAACGGGCTTCAGCGTGAACTCAGGGGTAACGCCCTTGGGTCGTCCCATGTGGCTGCAGAGGATGACCGCTGCGCCATTCTCAAGGAGATACTTGATTGTCGGCAAAGCCTCCGTAATCCGCCGATCATCCGTAATCTCGCCGTTCTCGAGGGGGACGTTAAAATCGCAACGGACGAGCACACGTTTTCCGGAGACGGACAGGGAGGTTATGTTTGCCACGTTCCCAGTTTACATGGCAACATTGCATCCGAATGGCTAGTCTTCGCTAGAATCGGCTAGGTGCTACCCTGGTACGAGGTGAGGAAGCTCGGATGTACACCCTCCCGTCAAGATTAGGCAGTTCAACACGCGGAAGAACACAACCGTGGTCAGTTACTATGGAGAACGAAGTCTATCGATAACTCGATTTCTCGACTCTGCCCGCAACTTACTACGAGTACGGATGACTCAACCACGGCAAAGTTTAGAGCTCCGGCTAGACTCGGAACAAGTCCTGCCTCACACATTTGCGAGTTGGGTCGAGAACCTGAAAACGACTGGGGAAGCCTAAGCAGGCGTCAAAAGCGCGAGCGGGCGTCCAGTTCTTACGTTGGTAAACTGGGCATCTATGAAGCGAGTATTCCTCTTCTGTGCCACCCTTGCCATGCTGATCACAGGATGCGGCTCCTCCGAAGAAGCCGTCGGATCGAACACGCCACCGGCTGTTAAGGCAACCGAGGCCGAACAACAACAAGCACAGGCCAACCTAGGAGCGACTGGAACTGCAACTGGCAAAGAAGATGTCCCGACAGGGGGACAAGCTCCAAACTCCCCTGGAAATGAGATGCCTGCTGACACCGGAAACTGAAACAAGATCACCCTTGCAGCTCGAGTCTGCAAGGGTGAATCATATTGGTATTTACTTAGCGGCAGTTGACGCCGTAAGTCGCAAGCGCGTAGGTTCGATGGTACTCTCGCTGGTCAGACAGAGCCGCCATGTATTTAGCATGGGTGCACTCAAGGTTTCCACGAGGAACACCAGAGGCGAATGCCCAGTTTCCTGCGGAATTCTTCGGCGGACGAGGGAACATTACGTCCCCCTTGAATAGTTTTGCATGGCTGTCGACGAAAACGTAGTTTGCCGAGTCGGTGAATCGCCAAGGGGCATCTCGTGTGTAACCGATTGTAGGACAACCAGTGGGCCTTGGATTGTTTTCCCTACACATCCAGCGTTCAAAGTAGCCTTGCTGGTCGTAAGTTCGTCCCAGTCGCCCAGCCGTGCCGCCGTCCCCAACAAAAATCGTTTCGGCTACCGCCTCAACCTGGGTTCCGTTCACATATCGATAGTAGAAAGGGCTTGTTCTGACGGAATCGTAGATAAGTCCCATGCTGATCCCGATCGATCGACGGTTTTCTTTGTTTTCGTTTCCGAGTGACTGCCAGACGCCGCCCCAGTTAGCCGTTGTTCCACCAGCGGCGAAGCCGGGGTTACCGCTCTTGACGTACGGGTAAAGCTTTGCGTCCCAGTATCTATCAACCGTGTCAAGACCTCTGTTCGGGAAGTCAACGTAGTACGTGTACCAGTAGTCGCTCCAGGTTGGCATGCCATCGTCTGAATCGCTCATGTAGATGTTAACGGCTGTCCCGATCTGCTTCATCATATTGAGGGTTGCAGACTTCTTGGCAGCCTCCTTAGCCTGGGCGAACACGGGGAAAAGGATTGCTGCGAGGATTGCGATGATAGCAATCACAACGAGCAACTCGATAAGGGTAAATCCCTTTCGTGAGAATTTCATATTGAGGTCCTACTTGGGCTCCTTCCTTACTCTCCATCGAGAATCGGACCGGTCCTCAAAATCCAGTATAGCGGAAGATCGTTAGTATCGAGTGGTTTTGGTCAAAAATGCGCTGGGAACTGATTGTCGCTACCGACTGTTCTCCCTGTGCAATGAAGGTCGCCAAGTCTCACGCCATCGGAATCGTCTCCTTAGCCGCACTCATCGGAGTCCTCGCTCAAGACCTTCTCCTTGCCGATTCCATCGGACTGAATCTGGCAATCCTATGTGTCGCAGCGTCGACCGGCATCTTGACCCTTTGTCACTCGGGCAAGCTCAAGCTCGGATTCAACAAATGGATGCTCCATGCTCCCCTTTGGATCGCTGCCTATGGCTTTGGTTTCACCGCGTCCGCTGGGTCAGATGCTCTAAATATCATCCTCCTCATCGCGATCGTCGGTTGGTTGGGTCTTCGCGGGATGAAGAACCAAGTACTCTCCACCGCGCAGTCGCTTCTGTTGGGCCCGGTCACATCCTTGATAGCCCCTTTTTTGCCCTTTCTACTCCCGTCAATGACAGACTGGAAAGTAGGAGACAACAAACGGTTTAGGGTCTCAACCGGTGCGCTCACGGGTGCTGGTCTCGCGATTCCCGCACTCATCGTCTTTGGCTCGATACTAGGCTCAGCCGACCCAGTATTTGCTCGATCAATTTCGATGGAGTGGCTGACGTCGTCGGAAACTATTGGCCAGCGAGTGCTCATCCTCGGTTCAGTCTCGTTCCTCGCCTGCGGAATCTTGATGATGATTTCCCGCGACCTTTCGCTCGCGGTTGGCAACTCTTTCTCCAGTCCTTGGCCGGCTGTGTACGACGTACAAACGTCGAAACGCCTGGAGATACAGGGCCCACCGGCCCCGTCGGGACTCAAAGTTGCCAATCGAGACTCCGTCAGCGCCTTCGTCGTGTTCTTCGGTTGCATTGGAGCTCTGTTTGCTCTCTTTGTTCTTTTCCAGGCCAGGTACCTGTTCGGCGGGAACGACGTTGTCCTCAAAACCGAAAACCTCTCGTACGCTGACTATGCTCGACGGGGCTTCTTCGAGCTTGTCACCGTCGCCGTGATGACCCTCCCCATGCTCATGTTCTGGCAAGAGTCCCTGAGCACCGCATCACCAACTGACAGAAAGCCCGTTCGATGGGTGGTGCTTGCGATGTCTGGGCTACTCGGACTCATGCTCGTTTCCGCCGCGTACCGAATGAGCCTTTACGTTTCCGCCTACGGACTTTCGACACTGCGGTTCTACGTCTCCGCCTCTATGGGGCTTCTGATGGCAATCCTGGGCGGCTACGCCTGGCTGGGTTCAAAGTGGAAACTGTCCTCGGTCCCACATGTCGCCTATGTTTCCTTGATGGGAATGGTGCTTGTCACGAACATAGTCCGACCAGACAGCCTCATCGCCTCAGTCAACCTCACCCGGCAGCAGCCGGATACCGAAACCGTCCTTCACCTCGGCTTCGACGCAGATGCGGCAGTTCGGCGACTTGGTTCAAAGGAACTCATGGAAAAGTGGGCATCTAGGCAGAGCAAGGAGTCGAAGAACTGGCGGGGCCTCAGCGTGCAAGAACTTCGCAAGTAAACTGTCGGAATGAGCCTGCGCGTTGAACGATGTACCGACCTTGAGGAGCTCTTCAAGGTTTGGAGTCCTACGTATCGAGATAATGCGCCAGTCACGATCGAACCCGATAAGCCCCGTCATGACGAAGCGTTTGCTGCTCGGCTAAACGGACGGATCGTCGGAGCGTTTGCTTCCCTGCCGATGCTTGTCACTCGGGGCAAGGCAGAGTTACAGTGCGCCGGAATCGCGGGAGTTGCGGTACTGCCCCATGAACGCCAACACGGCGTCGGAAAAGCGATGATGGAGCATGGCATTCGCCACTACCGCGAAGCGGGCTATGAGTTGGCTTCGCTCTACGCCTTCAGCGAGAAGTTCTATCGTAAGTTCGGCTACGAAGTCGCTGGATACAAGTATGGGATCAAAGTCGACATGGGGCGGTTCCCTCGGTTTGAGCTGACCTTACCTACCGCCAAACTGACTCCGGCAGAACGAGACCAGGTCAGGGCATGCTACGAAACATTTGCCCACCGACGCTCCGGCATGAATCTTCGTCCCCAGAACCAGTGGGATCGAATTATCCAACTTGACTCGAACAAGGCGATCTACACTGTCGGCGAGCCTATTGAGGCGTACGCCATTGTCACCCACGATTGGAATTTCTGGGTTGAGCAGAAGATCGACGAGTTTGTCTGGACGACAACCCGAGGGTACGAATCCTTGCTCAGCGTTCTCAGCGGCATCGGGATCAACAAGACTCATCTCAGCTGGATCGAGCCATCAGATTCACCTTATCGAGCCCGGCACTGGGATCGAGGGGCCGAGTTAAATGCTAATTCGGGCCACCTCATGTGGCGAGTTCTTAACGTGCCGAAGGCACTTGAATCACTCAAAACAGAGCGCAGTGGCACCTTTTCCTTTGAGGTAATCGACGAATTGCTTCCCGAAAATAATGGTCCTTGGCGAGTTGACTTTTCGCCGTCCGGAGTGCGCGTCGAACGAACCGACACAGCTGGATTTAAGCTCAACATCCGCCAGTTCACGCAAGCGTTCATGGGTGACCCTGGTCTCAGCGGGCTCGCCATGAACGACTTGATCCAAGTGCACTCCGAAGAGCACCTGGAGGCCGCGACCCAGCTGCTTCCAGCGACGTCAGTCTGCTGCCTCGACGCCTTCTGACCGCCTATTTGCCAGCTTTGTACTACCCCAGCAACAACGCTGAAGTTTGGGCATGAATTGTGCGGAAATCTATGCTCGTCGGTGGATTTGCCTCCGCTGATGAACACAACAAGATCCGGACCGACATCCCTACGAGAGTCCGGACGAATAACCCTCCAAGCCCATCGGGCCCGCCTTCGTTGCGGGCCCTTTTTTCTGGGTATGCACGGCATCCTAGGGAGCGACCGTCAGATACTCATTCCACTGCGTATCTTGAGCGAGCTTAAGCCTCGCATAATCCGTTGCTCGCACGTTACCGAGGGAGTCAGCAACGTTGAACGTGGAAGCGGGAGAGAAGTCAATCGCCAAGCCAGTAGCATTCGCTGAGTTTGAATTATGGCCCTCGTAGACGATCGCATTCGCTGCAGCCGCTTTCAAAGCGGTGATGGAAGAAAGAACTCCCGGGAGGGTTGTCCCTAGCTCAATCCGCTTTGCCACATCAAGAAGGTCTCGGTAATGCCTCGTCGAGGATGGGCTAAACGACTGCGCCGAGGAACGAGTCGATTGGATCAGCGAAGTCAACGCAACCCGATTCGTATTCAATTCACTTCCAAAAGTCGAGACTGCCGTCGCCAAGGGAGCAAACTGCGAAGTGTCCAGCACTGACTGCGTGATCTTGCGGGTCTGATACGCCGTCACTGCGAGCGGCCCATCAACAAACCCTTTAACCAGGTTGAATGTCGTGTCGTCAGGGTTATCTCGGAACTTGTTCAAGACCAACTGATAGGGATATCCCTCACCAGGAGGCGACTCCTCGGAGCCGACAACGTACTTCGTGTTGCCGCGAATCTCGTAGGCGACCTCGAACATCTGCATCAAGCTGCAGTCCCATGCAATGAAGTCAAACTGCTCGGAGCCGAGCGCCTGGTTGAGATCCCAAATCTGGATTGAGGTCCCCTTTTCGTCGTCGTAGCTCACCGCTCGTGACTCAGCTTTAGCGGGCGATCGAAGCCAGCCGTTGCCGTGATTCCAAACTACGAGTCCATAGCGATCGGCGGGATAGTTCGCTTTGCCCCACTGAATAAACTGGTTCAGTGTTTGCGTCGAACCCATATCCACAGTCGTCCCCATGTCCTGGAGCATTTCCGAAGCAATGGAACTTGTCGTATCGGGCTTCACGAGATACCTACGCGTGCCGTCGAAAAGTCCGCCCGAAAACGCGCTCGGATAGTTCTTCCACTGTACAACCACTCTGACATCTGGGTTCTGCGCAACTTGCTCCATCTGGTTCACATTGAGCTGCGAGAAGGACTGAAGATCGTTTGCCGCATTTAGGAAGACCAAAATTGTCCACTTCTTCTGAGTCGCACCGCTAGGAGTTGTCGACACCAAAGCTGATCCGTTCAGCGAGAGCGGGGTGTAGGTCGCTCGAACCGTTCCTGAACCAGTCGCCGTTGCCGAGAAGCTTCCGTCCGAGGTGACGGTCCCGATACCACCCAATGTCGTCCAAGTGAGCGAGTTAGGAGCGATGAACGTCGCGGTTCCCGACGAGTTTCGACCGTTCGCAACAAAGACTTCACCTCGGCCGACCTGAACGCTTGTTGTCGTAGGAGAAACTTCAACAGAACTGATCGCGGTGCCCACTGCCGAGTTGAGTGTCAGCGAACCGTCCAGCGAAATCCTTCTTCGAATTTCGCCAACCAGGGTTCCATCCGCATTTGAACCCGAAAAGAGCTGAACAATGACTTGATAATTGCCATTGGCGATCGCAAAATTGACGTCTTCAATGTCTTGAGTGGGGTTTCGAAGAACTGCGCTGGTCACATCCACCCCATTCATGTCCCGAACGGTGATGCGTTGAGATTGGCCGCTCAACTGCCCTGGTGCACCATTCAGAGCCCAGTTCGTGCGATAGTTCAGCCCGCTCGCCAGAGAGCCACCACCACCGCCGCACGCAAGCAACGTGAGCAAAAGCAGCACAAATCCGATCAGAGAAAAGCGATGGGTCATAGCGAACCTGAAGTATCTCATATGACGACTTAACATCACTCCGGGTTCAGAAAATGTCAACCTTGACATTTTAGTCAACTTTCCTTCTCAATGATACGTAGGAACCACTGCACCCTATGCTGACCATCAAAGACCTCTCTGCGCGCGTCGAGGACAAAGAAATCCTCAAGGGTATTAACCTCACGATTAATCCAGGCGAGGTCCATGCGATCATGGGACCCAACGGTTCTGGTAAGTCAACTTTGGCTTCAGTCCTCGCTGGTCGATCTGACTACGAAGTGACGGGCGGCTCGGTCGAATTGTTCGATCAAGACCTGCTCGAACTCGAGCCAGACGAGCGGGCCGCCGAAGGTCTCTTCCTTGCCTTTCAATATCCCGTCGAGATTCCGGGCGTCACCAACACCTACTTCCTCCGATCGGCTATCAACGCGATCCGCAAATATCACGGTCAAGAAGACATGCCTCCAAAAGAGTTCATGGCTCTCGTTAAGGAAAAGGCCGCCCTCATGGAGCTTGATCCGGCGATGCTTTCCCGCTCCGTCAACGAAGGCTTCAGCGGCGGTGAGAAGAAGCGAAACGAAATCTTCCAGATGGCAATGCTTGATCCTAAGTTCTGCGTCTTGGACGAAACCGACTCCGGCCTCGATATTGATGCTCTCAAGATCGTGGCAAACGGCGTCAACGCCCTTCGCGGCGGAGACCGTGGAATCCTGGTCATCACCCACTACCAGCGGCTTCTTGACTACATCGTTCCTGACTTCGTCCACGTTCTGATGGATGGTCGCATCGTCAAGTCGGGCGGCAAGGAGCTTGCGCTTGAGCTTGAAGAGAAGGGTTACGACTTCATTAAAGAGGAACTGGCGGCGCGAGCATGACGGCGACTTCTTTGAGTTCGGACCCATTGGTTGCGGCTTACGACGAGCTGCTGCCGGTTCTTACCGTTGATGGTCTTCCTGGATTCGAAGATCTTCGGGCGGCGGCGATTCGTCGCTACCGAGAGTCGGGCATTCCAACGACTCGAGACGAGGAGTTCAAATACACCCCTCTTCACGCTCTGACTGAGACGAAGTACCGGTTCGGGTACGGCGCCAACCTGACCCGCGAAGATGTCTCTGGGCTTTTGCTTGGCGATGTTGATGCGATCACTGTTGTGTTTGTAAACGGACAATTTGCGCCTGACCTGTCTTCCACCGACTCGTTGCCCAACGGCGCCTACATTGGCTCGTTCAGTGAGGCAACCGAATTTGAAGCCGACATCAAGTCTCATCTCGGTTCGATTGCCCACTTTGATGGGCGACTGGGGTCGACAAACGACCTCCGATTTGTGGACCTCAACACCGCCTACCTCGGCGATGGAACATTGGTCTTCCTTGAGAAGAACGTCGCGGTTGAGCGACCGATTCATATCGTCCACGTGGTTTCCGCCTCCGAAGTCGCCGCCCTTTCATTCCCCCGGAACCTGATCATTTTGGGCGAGAATGCGGAGGCGAAGGTGATCGAATCCTACGTCACCTTTGCGGGGAACGGAGTCACGATTCCGGTGACCGAAGTTCGGCTTGCCGCCTCGGCTCGCCTGGAGCACAACCGAGTTCAGAACGAAAGCTTGGCTTCGACCCACATCGCAATTGTTTTCGTGGATCAGGCAACAACATCCGTTTACACTTCGAACAATATTAACTTCGGCGCTTCGGTGTCGCGATGTGACATCAACGCCTACGTCGGTGGCGAGCACTGCGAAACTTGGCTCAACAGCGCAAACGTCGCCGCCGGGTCGCAGATCATCGACAACCACACCCGAATCGACCACGCACTCCCAAACTGCCAGTCGTTCGAGGTCTACAAATCGATCCTGAAGGACAACGGAGTTGGCGTCTTCAACGGCAAGATTTTCGTTTACGAAGACGCACAGAAGACCGACGCAAAGCAGACCAACCAGGCCATTCTGCTCTCACCAACCGCGACGATGAACACCAAGCCCCAGCTTGAAATCTTCGCCGACGACGTGAAATGCACCCACGGTGCCACGATCGGTCAGCTTCGCGAGGATGCACTGTTCTATCTTCGAGCCCGAGGAATTCCTCTGGCTGAGGCACAGGGCCTCTTGGTCTACGCGTTTGCGGCCGAGGTCCTTGAGAAGATCACGATTGACGAAGTCCGTGAGAAGCTCGAAGCGGCGTTGTTTGAGAAGTTGGGAAGTTAACGCTTCCCAATTTTCGCCAGATCCTGGTTCATCTGAGCAAGTTTGGCGTCGATAAGGGCCCCGTCAATCAACATATCAGGAGTCATAGTGAATTTATCTTCACTGCTTGCACCTTGAGTTTTGGTTCCTACTTCGATGTTTCTCATCTTTGTGAATACCGACGAGTATCCCTTTGCCGCTTCAGACCAACTGTTTGCGCTTTTAACTTTCGGGTACAAAAGCTCCCAGTTTTGAAGGCCGACCAACAACCCCTCAAGTGAACGCTTGTCTTTTGGTAGTGTCTCCTTTGCAAGCGGAAACGTATTGCCTACAGTTTTCAACGTCGAGATGTATTCGCGCTTGAACAGAAGGCTGAAGTTTGAGTTACCTAGCGGTCGAAAGAGCTCGGGGTGGCCCTTTAGCCAGAGCGGACGAATCATCGCAACCCTCTTCATTGAGCCAACATGGATTCCGAAAGCGGCGCGGCCGCTAAACACACCTACGAAATCCTGGTTCCAACTTATGTGCGTTGAAAGAGCGTGCGCAGTGTTGAGAAGTTTGAGACAACGCACCTTGTTGCCGGATGAAGCATCAGCTTCTGCTTGAGCAGCTAGCTCTTTGGTGAGCGCCTTGCCGCTGGAATATCTGGGAAAGCTCAATAGATCGCCGACTTTGACAGCAAAGAATGACGTTTGTTGACTGGTCAGCTTGTCAATACTCGCCGACAGCCGATTCCAATCTATTGTGGGCAGTGGCTGCTTCTGATACCTGGCAGTTGCAAGCGGTCGAACTGAGTTTGCCAAGCCCGCAAACTGCTTGTCGGCGGCGATAGCGGCCGGAGTTGGATCAAACTTTGCGAGATCTGCCTTGGATGTTGGTAAGCCAAGTTTTCCCAACCGGTCTTGCGTCGCGATGATCTCATCACCGATGTCCGGCATGCATATGAGAAGTGTCAGAGCGGCGACCATTTTATTGATTGTACGAGAAGGCTTAAGGCCAGGGTTCACTTTCACAAAACTTTGAAAGTTCCCATCGCGTAGACTCTGTTGCCAATGGCATACCGCGACTACCGACATTTTCTGGAGTTCCTTGAATCGAAGGGGGAACTCAAACGAATCACGGAAGAGGTGTCGCCGTATCTGGAGATCACCGAGATTACGGATCGGGTGGTCAAGAAGGGCGGGCCCGCGTTGCTGTTCGAGAATGTCGTCGGCCCAACCCACCGAACATCGTCGCCGAATCCCAACAGCGCGGTCATGCGGAATCCTTCGATTCACCCCGAGAACAGGCCGACGGATCGCCGCAAGTACGACTTCCCTGTTGCCATTAATACCATGGCGACCCGCCAGCGCATGAGCTGGGCCCTCTCGTGCGATGACTTCGAAGAGCACTCCGGACGTATCGCAGAGCTTCTCAAACCCGAACTTCCCAAAGGCCCCATCGAAGCGCTCAAGAAACTCCCTTGGCTACTCGGCGAGATGAAGAACATTCCGCCAAAGGAAGTCACCAAAGCGCCCTGCCAACAGATCGTCTGGCAAGGCGACGAGATCGACCTTCGCAAACTCCCGGTCTTGACCTGCTGGCCCGAGGACGGTGGTCCATTCGTCACTCTCCCACTCGTTTTCACCCATGACCCAAACACCGGTAAGCGAAATGTCGGCATGTACCGCGTCCAGATTCATGACGAGCGCACCTGCGGAATGCACTGGCAGATGCACAAGACGGGCGCCCGTCAAATGGAAGACGCCGCCGAAAAGAAGCAGAACCTCGAAGTCGCCGTCGTCCTCGGTGGAGATCCGGTTTACAACTTCTCCGCAATCTCGCCTTTGCCTCCGGGAATCGACGAAATGCTCTTCGCCGGATTCCTCCGCAAGCAGCGGGTCGAAACCGTCAAGTGTAAAACCGTCGACGTCATGGTCCCCGCTGACGCTGAGTTCGTCATCGAAGGCTACATCGACCCCTCGGAGAAAAAGCTCGAAGGACCGTTCGGGGATCACACCGGCTACTACTCGCTCGCCGAAGACTTCCCAGTTCTCCACGTCACCGCGATCACCATGCGCGACAAGGCGATCTACCCAGCAACCATCGTCGGTCAGCCGCCGATGGAAGACGGGTGGATGGGCAAAGCAGTCGAGCGCATCTTCATGCCGATGATCAACCTGACAGTTCCCGAGATCGTCGACATGAATCTTCCCGTCGAAGCGACGTTCCACAACATGGCGTTTGTCTCGATCAAGAAGAAGTACCCCGGCCACGCCTACAAGGTGATGAACGCGATCTGGGGCCTCGGTGGACTCTCGTTCACAAAATTCGTCTTCATCTTCGACGAGGACTGCAATGTTCAAGACATCGGCGAGTGCCTCTTCCGAATCGGCGCAAACTGCGACCCCTCACGAGATACGCTCATGAACAAGGGACCGATCGACCAGCTCGATCACGCTTCGATTGCCGAAGGGTTCGGTGGAAAGATTGGCTTTGACTGCACTCACAAGTGGCCGGGGGAAAACGGCTTCTCTAGGCCGTACCCAAAGCTCATTACCATGGCGGACGACGTAGTCGCGAAAGTTGACTCAATGTGGTCGCGACTCGGCCTCTAAGTTGTCCGAGTAACCACTGACGTCTAAACCAAGGGCAGTAAACCAAGGACTATCCAATGGCCGGAATTGTTGCCGAGCTTGAAGGTAAGAGATCGCCGGTACGGGCGATACGAACCCCATGCTAACCACCATCAATCGGCTTATCGGATTTAGTCTTGCCAGTTTCGGCGAAGAGTTTGGAAAGATCAAGGAGTTCTACTTCGATGATCGCTTCTGGTCGATTCGATACGCGGTTGTCGACACCGGAAATTGGCTCGTCGGCCACAAGGTGCTCATATCGCCCTACTCGATGATCGAAATCAACACCGCCAGCCGGCACCTGGTTCTGAGCCTTTCGAAGAAGCAAGTCGAAGACGGTCCGAATCTCGAATCTCACCTCCCCGTCTCGCGCCAATTCGAAGAGACTTATTACGACTACTACGGCTGGCCGCTCTACTGGAACGGACCCTACGTTTGGGGCGGCTACCCAACGATCATGCGCGATCCCGCGGCCTGGACTTATACCGGCGAAATGAGCAAGGCCTGGGATCCCGAGCTTCGAAGTTCCGCCGAAGTCACCGGATATCACGTTTCGACGACGAACGGAGATATTGGCCACGTGAACGACTTTGTGGTCGACCCTGAAACCTGGGCGATCCGATATCTCGTTGTCGATACCGGAGCCGTGTTCCACGGCAAACAGGTGCTGGTTTCACCTCATTGGATCGAGCACATCAGCTTCCCAACCAAGATCGTCAAGCTTAGCTTGACCCAGGAGCAGATTCACGCTGCCCCCGAGTACACCGCCGAGACACTGCTCAACCGAGACTATGAGACCCTGTTGCACAAATACTACGGCAAGAAAGAGTATTGGCAGGATTCAATCGAGCCCGTCATCATTGCTCGCTAGTCTGCGGCGTTTCTTGGCTAGCCAATACAGAAATAGGATATTAGGCGAATTGCGGATTCGCCTAATGAATTGAAGGTAGCAAAGACTTTGGTCGCTGAACCGACTCGGACGTCGTCAACAATTGACTTATGTCAACTTCGACCTCCACCACTCCGGCATTCGAAACACTTGCGCTCCACGCAGGTCAAAAGGTCGATCCAACAACGAAGTCTCGCGCCGTCCCGATTTACCAGACAACGTCGTATGTCTTCGACGACACCTCCCACGCCGCTCGGCTTTTCGGACTCCAAGAATTCGGCAACATCTACACGCGGTTGATGAACCCGACCACTGATGTTCTTGAGCGACGAGTCGCCGCTCTCGAAGGCGGATCGGCGGCAGTGGCCACCGCAAGCGGACAAGCCGCTATCACCCTCGCGCTCACAACAATTGCCGAAGCCGGCGACGAAATCATAAGCTCTAACAGCCTCTATGGCGGAACCTACAACCTGTTCCACTACACGCTGCCAAAGTGGGGAATCACCGTCAAGTTCGTCGACCTCGCCGACGCAGAGGCTCTCGAAGCCGCGATCACCGATAAAACCCGCGCGATCTATGGCGAAACCATCGGCAACCCCAAGCTGGACACCTTCCCATTTGAAACCGTCTCAGCAATCGCGAAGAAGCACGGAATCCCAGTCGTTGTTGATAACACAACCCCTACGCCCTTCCTTATCCAACCCTTCAAGCACGGCGCAAACATCGTCGTCCACTCCGCCACCAAGTTCCTCGGCGGACACGGAACCTCCATCGCCGGAGTCGTGGTTGACGGCGGAAACTTTGATTGGGGCAACGGTCGCTTTGCAAACTTCACCGAGCCAGATCCTTCCTATCACGGTCTCAAGTTCTGGGAAGTCTTTGGTGCGTTTCCTGGGCTCGGAAACGTTGCATTCGGAATCAAAGCCCGCGTTCAGGGGCTTCGCGATACCGGTGCGGCAATTTCCCCGTTCAACGCCTGGCAAATCCTTCAAGGCATCGAGACTCTGCCTCTACGCCTGGAGCGGCACTCCCAAAACGCCGCCAAAGTCGCTGACTTCTTGGTGAACCACCCCCAAGTCAGCTGGGTCAACTACCCCGGTCTGACGACCCACAAAGACCACGCCGAGGCGACCAAGTACCACCAACGCGGCCTCTACGGAGCCCTCATTGGTTTCGGTGTCAAAGGCGGCTACGACGCGGCCCTTGCGTTCATCGACAAGCTCAGAGTCTTCTCCTTGCTAGCCAACATCGGCGACGCAAAATCCCTCGTCATCCACCCCGCCTCAACCACCCATCAACAGCTCAACCCCGACGAGCAGCTTTCAACAGGAGTCACCCCGGATTTCATTCGGCTGAGCGTTGGGCTGGAAAACATTGACGACCTGCTCGCCGATCTCACCGAGGCTCTGGGTTAGCCGCCAGCCAGCTTCCCCAAAAGGGACTCGCTGCTGTATGATGCTGGCAATGAGTTCAATGGCCAAGATCATCGAGCAGCTCGGAGTCGCTTCGTCCGAGGGGCAGGTGGAAAACCCAGCGGCAATGATTTTTGGGGCACTGGGAGAGATTTCGCTGCCTAGCGAGCTAGTCGAAATCTACACAATTGGCGACGAAATTCACTTCGAGAACTTCGCGGGTCAGATGATTGCCTATGAAGAGTCAAAGGGGCTCGACCGGGCGGCGTTCGAGCCGTCGGTTTACGATTCTTGGCCGTTTTGCTATCACAACAACTTCCAAAGCGATGAGATTGCGGTGATTGTTCACGGGCCAGGCGTCGGCTGGGTGATGCAGCGGAAGCACGACGGGATGGACAAAATGCTTGCCCCGAGCGTTTTGTCGTTTTTCGAGGGATTAGCCTCGAATCCGCCAGATGAAGATGTGTTTGACTACGAAGACGTGGGTTGGATCTACCCCCGTGAGCTGACTTCAGAGGACCAGGAAGTGGTTAATGGTCTTCTCAGCGCAGTCGAGCGGGTCTCCGACCCCTACGAAGGAGAATCACTCGCCGCTCTCGCGATGAGCATGATGCCCGACGAAGAATTTGTTGCTCGTTTCAAAGACACTCTGTTCCCTATCGAGAACTTTCGAGCCATCGTTTGGGGTCGAATGCAAAAGATCGACTCGGACGACGCGCGGGCGGCAACTGAGATGTACAAGGCCGATTTCCAGGCTAGAACCCGAAAGTGACTGTCAAAGGCAGCAAAAAGCAGCATTCCCGGGGATCGTTGATCACGGATCAGTGGGATCAGAATCTCCTACGATTTGGTGGGAAAGACCGGAATCGAGCGGTCGTTCGTTCGTCAGGAAGCTAAACTATGGCAATGATCGCGATGTTAGCCCTCGTCTCCCAGCTGATTCCGGATACCAGCTCGCCGTCCAAGACGTTCGGCGTTCACTATCTAGAGGCTCCCGATGCGGACTACAACGACCTCGTCAATCTTAAAACAGGAAAGACCATTACTCGACTGAAGGGTTTTGGCGGCTTTTTTGGAGAAAACCACGGCGGAGTCGTGGCGGCCTATAACAAGGCGGAAACCATCGCCGTAGTGATGCATGCTGGCAAGTGGGAACCAAGGGCGCTCAGCCTTGTGAGTACCGCAAGCGGAAAACAACTCAGCATCCTCAAGCGAGTCCAAACGGATTCAGCTTCATTCTATGCCAGCCGTTCGAAGTCGAAAAAACAAAAAGGTATCGTCTTCCAGGTCGGAGGCGCAAAGTTCGTCGGCGACTCTTTGGCGTTCTGGACCATCGGCGAAGTTCCCAAAAACGAGAAATCGCCAACCGTCTATCAGTCAGTCACCTACTCTTGTAAACTCGGTTCAAACGGATTCGTAATAGGCAAGCCGAGCTTCAAGTCACTTAAGGTGAAGGACAACTTTGGTTGGCCAAAGGATGTGGAGTAACAAATGAAAATAGGATTTCCAGTAACAGCAGTATTGGTTTTAGCACTGAGTGCGACCGTCGTTGCTCAGCAGAAAAAGGCCGACAACCAGAAAGACATCATCAAAGCCACCAAGTGGCTCCGGGCCACCCCCATCGGTTTTGAGACCGGCGACTACCTCCACGCCGTTGTTAAGGACTCAAAGCGCCAAGAGCGGTCATTCTTCATCGGCGCGCCGGGTGTCGAATACTTCCTTGCGTTGCACAAAGGCAAATCGCTGGTCATCACCTACCAAATCGTCAGCAGCTACATCCCCGAAGCAGGCGGACGCCAGGAGATCGAGCGAATCAAGTCGGCGAAATACGGCAAACTCGACTCAGCAGCGTGGTGGAAGGCTCAGCTAAAGAAGCACTCCTGGGAAGAGCTCGAAAAGAAATACAGCCCACTTATCTACAAGGCAAAGTAGACCGCTCAAAGCCTAATGGGGCCAACAGCCTCACTGGGGTCAACCAAACCGTTGACAATCCCGCCTTCAATGGGTCACAATTTATGCTGTCTGGGATTGCGCCTCGCGCTCTCGTGGACCGCCATCGTTCAGGAGGGCAACAGATTGGGATTGGGTACTGGTTAAACACTTTTTAACATCACCTCGAATCCCCCTGTCAACCGAAAGGTTTGAGCAGGGTTTTTTGTTGACCGAAAGTGAACGCACTGGCGTCAGGAAATCAGAAATGCCAACAGTCAACCAGCTAGTTAGAAAGGGACGAAAGGCGCCGAAGGTCAAATCAAAAAGCCCGGCGTTGAAAGAGAACCCATTTAAAAGAGGCGTTTGCACCATCGTGCGAACCATGACCCCTAAGAAGCCGAACTCGGCTCTTCGAAAGACCGCTCGTGTGCGACTTACGAACGGAATCGAAGTTACCGCTTACATCCCAGGTGAGGGTCACAACCTTCAGGAGCACTCGGTCGTTCTAGTCCGCGGTGGTCGTGTTAAGGACCTTCCGGGCGTTCGCTACCACATCATTCGCGGTACGCAACAGACCGCTGGTGTTTCCAAGCGAAACCAGGGTCGATCCAAGTACGGATCGAAGAAGCCAAAGGCTGGCGCGCCAGCTGCTGGAGGTAAGAAGTAATGCCACGAAAAGGTGCAGCTCCAAAACGATTTATTGCTCCAGATCCAATCTACGGATCGGAACTCGCAGCACGGTTCATCAACCGAATGATGCTCAGCGGAAAGCGCGGAAAGTCGGAATACATTTTCTACCAGGCAATGCAAATTGTTGAAGAGAAGACAGGTGTTCCTGCTATCGAAGCTTTCGAGAAGGCGATCCACAACGTCACCCCGGCGGTCGAAGTTCGACCACGACGCGTTGGTGGTCAGACCTACCAAGTTCCGATGGAAGTTCGCCCTGAGCGACGACGAATGCTGGCCTTCCGCTGGCTGATCGCCGCCGCCCGAAAGCGATCCGGTAAGTCGATGGTCGAAAAGCTCAGCAACGAGCTGCTCGATGCATACAACAACAACGGATCCGCGATTAAGAAGCGAGAAGATGCTCACAAGATGGCAGAGTCCAACCGAGCTTTCGCGCACTACCGCTTCTAATCCTGACGTAGAAACACTTTGGCCCCGGCCTTACCGCCGGGGTCACATCACGAAAGACACTAGAAAAAGAGAAACATCATGCCCCGTAGCCACCCACTCGACCTCGTTCGGAATATCGGCATTGCCGCGCACATTGACGCTGGCAAGACAACAACAACCGAGCGAATCCTTTACTACACCGGACGAACCCACAAAATTGGTGAGGTCCACGATGGTGCAGCAACCATGGACTGGATGGAGCAAGAGCAGGAGCGAGGAATCACCATTACCTCGGCTGCTACCACGGCAGCTTGGAAGCGAACCCGCTTCGAAGCAGACGGCGGCAAGAGCAACAGCGACCACGAATACAAGATCAACATCATCGACACCCCCGGTCACGTTGACTTCACGGTCGAAGTTGAGCGATCACTTCGCGTCCTCGACGGATGCGTTGCAGTTTTCTGCGCAGTTGGCGGCGTTCAACCACAGTCCGAAACCGTTTGGCGACAGGCCACCAAGTACAAGGTTCCTCGCGTTATCTACGTGAACAAGATGGACCGACTTGGTGCTGACTTCTTCTCGGTTTATAACCGAATTAAGGAAAGACTCGGCGCAAACGTCGCTCCAATCCAGATTCCAATCGGCGCAGAGTCCAACTATCAGGGCTACGTTGACCTCATCACCATGGAGGCCACGCTCTATAAGAACGACGACGGAAAGGTCTTCGAAGTCGGAGCTATTCCAGCTGACATGGTCGATATGGCCAACGAATGGCGAGAGAAGATGATCGAATCCATCGGAGACTTCGATGACGAAATCGCCATGAAGTTCCTTGAAGGCGAAGATATCTCTGTCGAGGAAATCCGAGATGCAATCCGACGCGGCACCATCGCTCTCAAGATGTTCCCGATGATCTCTGGATCGTCGTTCAAGAACAAGGGCGTTCAAGCCATGATCGACGCGGTTTGCGACTTCCTTCCTTCGCCGCTTGAGCGCGTTGAAGTTGACTGCGTTAACCCAGACACCGAAGAAGCCATGACCCGAAAGATCAGCGACGCCGAGCCGTTCAGCGCGCTAGCATTCAAGATCATGAGCGACAAGTTCGTCGGTCGTCTGACATTCCTTCGCGTCTACTCGGGATCCCTCAAGAAGGGTTCACCGGTCGCAATCGTCTACCGAGATCCTTCGACCAACGAAATCCGAAGCCGAAGTGAGCGAGTTGGCCGAATCCTTGAGATGCACGCTAACAACCGAAACGACATTGACGAGGTTTACGCTGGCGAAATCGTAGGCGTCATCGGTCTTGGCGACATCATCACCGGATACACGATCTGCGATCCTAACAATCCAGTTGCTCTCGAAGCGATCAAGTTCCCTGAGCCGGTTATCCAAATCGCGATTGAGCCGAAGTCGAAGGCCGACCAAGAAAAGCTAGGCACCTCGCTTGGTCGTCTTGCTCAAGAAGACCCAACCTTCCGAGTTCAAACCGATGCTGAATCGGGTCAGACGATCATTTCTGGAATGGGTGAGCTTCACCTTGAAATCATCGTTGACCGCTTGAACCGAGAGTTTGGCGTTCAGGCTAACCAGGGCAAGCCACAGGTTGCTTACCGCGAGACCATCGTCGGCAAGTCCAAGGCCGAGGGTCGATTCGTTCGACAGTCGGGTGGTTCCGGACAGTACGGTGTTTGTACCATCGAAATGGAGCCGCTTGAAATTGGTCAAGGCTTCATCTTCGAGAACAAGGTCGTTGGTGGTGCAATTCCCAAGGAGTACATTCCTGCGATCGAAAAGGGTGTCCGAGAAGCAATGCTCGCTGGCGTCCAGGCTGGTTACCCAGTCGTTGACGTTCTCGTTCGAGTTACCGATGGTAGCTACCACGATGTTGACTCGAACGAAAACGCGTTCAAGCAGGCCGGAATTCTGGCCTTCAAGGAAGGCATGAAGAAGGCTAACCCGATCATCAAGGAGCCGATCATGCACGTTGAGGTCACCACGCCAGACACCAACGTTGGAGACGTCGTTGGCGACATCAACGGTCGACGAGGACGAATCGAAGGCATGAACCCAGCTCCGGGCGGAGTCACTGTCGTTGAAGCCGTTGTGCCTCTATCCGAAATGTTCGGATACGTCACGACTCTTCGCTCCCTTACCCAGGGCCGCGCTCAGCCGAACGTTACTCCTTCGCACTACGAGCAAGTCCCGAACAGCGTCGCCAACGAGATCATCTCGAAGGCGCAGGGCGGACGCGGCTAAGGCTAATTCAGCTAATACCGAGGAGACCCACATCTACCGATGTGGGTCTCTTTTTGTTTTCAGGATGGGGCTTAGAGATTATCAGCAAACGCACCCACGTTGGGTGAGATACGCAGAGCCTCTCCCAGAAGCTTGGCCGCACGATCGGGTTGAGATTTTTGGAAGATCTTTCCCGCGTGATACAGCAGGTGGGGATCCTTAGACCCAGTGCTCAGTGCTTTTGCGATTGCGGATTCGGCTTCCCTTAGCAGCTGATCTCCCTCGCCGGTCACCGAAGGGGGAACCAGCTTCCAATACCTGTAGGTCGCCCAGGCGAAGGCATCGTAGGCGTATATGTCCTTTCGGCCCTCAAGATCTTCTTCGGCAGCGTGGTGGGCAAAGGCGGGGTGTTCACCGAGGTTCGCAAGAGCCATTGCGAACAGCCGATCATGGGTGTGCCGAGTTTCGGCCTTACTGTGGGTATGCCCTGGCTTATCTTCTATCGACTGACCGTTCTTCAAGTTTTCCTTTTTCATCTCTTCGAGCCAAACTTTGGCCTCCTTAGGCCTCCCCAGTTTTCTCAAGGCCTGGATGGCGTGCCCCTCAATGTCCGTCATTCTGGCTATCTTCAGGGTCTTTTCGGCCCATGCCAGGACTCGGGTGGCATCACCTGTTTCAGCGGCAAATCGAGTTTGCCAAGCGCAGACTTGGTACGACTCGGGGTGAAGAGCGTAGGCACGGTCGAGTTCTTGTTCGGAAAGTTGATGATCTCCCTTGCGCAGGAGGGCCGCGGCGAGTTGTAGACGATACCAGGCAACGGTTGACGCGGGCAGCGACATGATGGAATCTACTTCCTGGACTGCTGCAGTCAGAATCTTCACTTCTTCTTCGGGTCTGCCGCTCAAGCCTTCCCATCGAGCGCGGACAACGAGCGAAGCGGGGTCAGTCTTTCGTTTGAGGTCATTTAACCCTTGCCGGAATTCATCGTAGAGTCCGAGTTCGAGCTGGATCTCCATGCGCAGACGACGAAGCGACTCATTTTCAGGGCTCTCAGTGCTAGCAACAGCGACCTCTTTGTAGGCGTCTTCAAATCGATGTTGCGCCAACAGCGCACGACCCAGCAGACTCGCGGCGGCTTCGTTTCGGTTTCGTCGAAGTAAAAGTGACTTCCGGGCAGCTTGTTCAGCCTTCTCTGCGGCAATGTCGTCGTCCGTCTCGCTCGCTAACGCCAAGTAGGATTCTGCCAACATGCTCCAACCGAGTGCTCCTTCGGGATCTCCTTTGACCTGCATCAAGCGAGCATCGATCTGCCGCTGACTAGCAGCCGGATCGAATGAGGGGTGAGTGGCCTTCGGCGGTACAGGAGCGACCGAAGACACGCCAGCATGGCAACCGACGATCAGGAATGCAGCTAGGGGGGCAAGGCTTTTCATAAATCTAAGGTGCCCCTCTCTCGAGGGGCTTTGGGTTTCGGCGTTTATCGGGGATCGCCGAGGTAAGGGAAAGTCGATTTGAATTGCTTTCCACCCATTCCGACATTGTCGGAGGTGAGGGTTGGAATCTCATTTCCGTCCGCAGGCGCAAGTCCCAGGGCAGACACAGTCGTTCCGAAGACAACACCAAGCGACACGTCAACGACGTCGTCCTCGAGGGCCCGTCCGCCTGCGAGCGAACCTGTCGCACCGGCAGTTTGAACTCCAAGATAGGCAGCCTTTCCGTTGACCCCAAGATCAGCAATCATGATATCCGGGACCAAGACGGCCTTGACGACATCTGTAATTGCTTGCGAGCGACCAGCTGTACCAACCATGAAACTCTGAATGTCATTGGCAAGCTCGTTTCGGTCGTTTGTTGGAATCGCAAGGTTATTGATCTTGTGTCGATCGTTGGCAAAAGTCGCGAAGACTTCATTGACGACCGGGTTTGCGAGGCGATCCTGCTGGCTGTAAACCGATCCAGCTTTGACGCTGGTTGTGGCCCACAGACCGATCTTGGTGTTACCAGAAGGAAGAGCGGTGCTGCTACTGCCGCCGCATCCAACAGCTAAAAGAGCGATGATGGCGAGAGGTAGAATTGATATTGATTTCATCTTAGTTCAGAAGGTCTGCCTTAGGGATTTCGATGACGATGCTAAGCACATTGAAGCCACCGTTAGACAAGAAGTCAACTGCGTTTGGTGGGGTTCGCCAGGTCGTCTGCATTGGCTGATTTGGGTTAGCCGGAGGAGTTGTCAACCCAGGAGGAACGCCGCGATCTGGAAGAATATTGAAGAACTGCTCCAGGTCAAAGAAGAACGGGTCTTCCCTGGCTCCTGCAAAGACTCGAACGTTGGTACGAGGGAAGAAGACCTCATTGATCTTGCCAGAAACGTCGTGAGGAGTCACACGAGTGTTGGTTGCACCCAGTTCTTTTGGCCTGGTGGGAGGTGAAACCTTTACAACCTGGTTGGCACCGGTTCCTTCGAACCACACCTGAATGACGCGATCTTCAATGCCGTCCGCGTTCTGATCGATCTTGAATTGGTAGAGAGCGTCGGGATCGAATGACACGCCAGCCGAAGCACCTCGCCCGATGAGCGGGTTGACGTTCATCGCTAAAACGTAGCGATCTACGTTCTCAGGGCTCTGGAACATGTACACGTCTGTAAGGTCGGTGCCGGCGCGGCTGACGACCTCACGCGTATCGGCGTGGTCTGATGCTTGGGCTGATTTGATGGTGAAAATCGTTCCGACAGACACGACGGCTGCTAGGGCGATTAATCCGATTTTATTTTTCCGCATGGGATGACTCCGTTATCGGCGAGGCCGATACGAAGATGATCTCGCGGGAACCTGAACGGCGGCTGAACGAAGGTTGAAGGAATTGTGACGAGTGTCCCACGCACGAGTCAACGTGAAAAAACTCCCTCCGACATAAGGTCGGAGGGAGTCTAATTCCAACTTATCGCAATGAACGATTACTTCGTTGCAGGTGCATTGGGGTCGTTCTGAGCAGGAACCATCACGAAGGTTGGCTCCTTCCCTTCTGTTTCTCCGGACGCGTTTTTGACTGTACCTTCGGCAATCGGAGCATCGTTAGAGCATCCAAGAGCAGCTAGAGCTAATCCAAGCGCTATCGTGAGTTTAAGCAAGTTGCTCATGTTAGTTTGGCTGTCGGTCAGGGCGGAACAGAGGCACGTGGCACTGCGAGTCGATGTAGATCGCGCTTTGATTAGGAACACCGTTTTGCAGATAGGTTCCACTTGCAACGAACGGATCCGTGGCAGCTGCACCGGTTCCAGTTGGTCGGGTTTTCGCGTGACCATCAGCGTAGACCCAGTTCTGGGTCTTGTTGAAGCACCAGGTCGTTCCGTAAGAAACGTTGCCAAAGCTGGACTGAATTCCGTTCGGGTTTGTTGTTGATCGATCGTCTCGACCAACGTTGCAGGAGCCAACGCCACTGACGATCGGTCCGCTACCGTTAAACTTACAAGCCGCACTTTCGATTGCACAAATGAGGAACGGGTTGGTGTATCCACCACCTCGCTCCGCTTTCTTCCCAAACATTGGCCACCAAAGCGGAACCGTTGATGGTGAGACTGGCTCCGTGGCGGAGCTGTTTCCCATCAGGCCGTTGAAGCTGTACGACATGTTGGTTGGCTGTGCTGCAAGGTTACTCGCAGCAGTGTTGAAGTCGCCGCCACCAATCTCTACGACTGGGGCATCGGGCATCTGGAACATCTGCTGGTTTTTGGTGTATGGCTGGATCGAGTTAGCTGCTGCATCTCGTCCACCACGGATTCGTCGCATACAACCACTTGCCTCGACAGCATTCTGAGCAGCGTTCCAGTTGGAAGGGAAATAGATGCGCGAGTTATAGTTCCACTCGTTGTCACAGCTGATTCCGGTTTGGAGCATGTACACATCGTCGTTGTCCGCGGTGTAGATCATGGAAGCAGTACCGATCTGCTTGAGGTTAGAGAGGTCAGCAGTCTTCTTCGCAGCAACTTTTGCTTGGGCGAAAACTGGGAAGAGGATAGCTGCAAGGATCGCGATGATTGCGATAACCACGAGCAACTCGATAAGAGTGAATGCGCGACGTAGCATGAATGTGTCTCCAAACGGAGCGCCTGTGCGCCCCAAACCAGAACGTTACGACCGCATTGTTAAGGGGAGATTATGAATAAGGCACTGTTTAACAATTGTTATTGAACTAGCATTAGTACGCCGAATTATTCGATTCGAGTTTGCCTAAACTCTGCAACAGCATATGGGCTCCTATCTGGTGTCCCCATCCGACAACGAACTAGAAATCGAAGGGCTGAGGATCCATTCACCCTTTAAAACGAACTGTTGTTCTTGCGTTCGCCTAACATCCAGCGGTATACTCTCCGCTTGTCTGTAGCCCTGCCGTGCGGTGTGGGTCGGACCGAAGTTGGGCGACGGGTCGCCCTCAACCTGATCCCAATTTAGGAATAAACAAAAATGGCAAGAGCTAAATTCGAACGAAAGAAGCCGCACGTCAACATCGGCACCATCGGCCACGTTGACCACGGCAAGACCACTCTGACCGCCGCAATCACCGGCGTTCTCCAGACCAAGGGCCTCGCCCAGGCACGCCGATACGACGAAATCGACTCGGCACCTGAAGAAAAGGCACGAGGAATAACCATCAACATCTCGCACCAGGAATACGAGACCGATACGCGACACTACGCGCACGTCGACTGTCCTGGCCACGCCGACTTTATCAAGAACATGATTACCGGCGCTGCGCAGATGGACGGAGCGATCCTCGTTGTTGCAGGTACCGACGGTCCTATGCAGCAGACCCGAGAGCACATCCTTCTGGCCCGCCAGGTCGGTGTTCCTTACATCGTTGTTTACATCAACAAGGCTGACCAAGTCGACGACGCCGAGCTTCTTGAGCTCGTCGAAATGGAAATCCGAGAACTGCTTTCGAAGTACGGCTTCGACGGCGACAACACTCCGGTCATCATCGGTTCTGCACGAAAGGCTCTCGACCAAGTCGAAGCTGGCTCTGTTGACTACACCGAGAAGAACGTTAAGTCGATCACCGACTTGATGGATGCTGTCGACGCATGGATCCCAACCCCAGAGCGAGACAAGGACAAGCCATTCCTCATGGCTGTCGAAGACGTTTTCACGATCACTGGTCGCGGAACCGTTTCGACCGGTCGTGTCGAGCGAGGTCAGCTCAAGTCGATGGAAGAGGTCGAGATCATCGGTCTCCGAGACAGCCGCAAGACGGTCTGTACCGGTATCGAAATGTTCCGAAAGACCCTCGACTACTGCGAAGCTGGTGACAACGTCGGTCTCCTCCTCCGAGGTATCGACCGAGAAGGCATCGAGCGCGGAATGGTTATCTGTAAGCCAGGAACCGTTAAGCCACACACCCAGTTCAAGGGCGAAGTTTACGTTCTCTCGAAAGAAGAGGGCGGACGACACACCCCGTTCGTTCCTGGATACCGACCTCAGTTCTTCTTCCGAACGACTGACGTTACCGGTACCATCGACGAAATCCGAGGCCAAGGCGGCGCCGTCGCCGAGATGTGTATGCCTGGCGACAACGTCCAGATGACCATCACCCTCATCAACCCAATCGCGGTTGAAGTCGGAACCAAGTTCTCCATCCGAGAAGGTGGACGAACCGTCGGTGCGGGCTCCGTCACCGAAATCATTGCCTAATTCCTTCAGGAAGTAGGTGAAACAAATCGCCCCGAGTCAGAAATGACTCGGGGCGATCTTATTTTTTGGCCTTCGGCCAAGTTGTTCGTGCGATGCCGATGATGGCGATTGGGGAACCGGGTTTGTCGACCTTATGACACTTCATACAGGCAGGACCCGTGGAAAATACCTTTCTGGTTGCGACCTCATATTTCCAACCCGGCGAAGCTGTTATCACCTGAAACTCATCGCTCTTTTTGGAAGCAAGCGTCCGTCTCACGGCGGGCAGAATGATTTCTGAATCAAGATCCCTGGTGTCGAAAAACTTGTTTGTGGAGATGTATCCCCCAGGAATCTCGCCCATATACCACGAGGTAAGCATTTGGGGGTGCTGGCTCGAACGCGGAACGGTCGACCTACCAAAGATGCCCATGCGATGACCCGACTTCAAATTGCGGAATGCGCCGTTGATCGTTGATGAGCCCATAGGCTGTTTGTGAGGCAGGCTCACCCTAGCCATCCCGAACTTTCCGTCGGTAGGATTCTGTTTGACTGCGGCGTGGACTGCATCCAACACTAATTTCATATCGCCAAAGTCTTTTGGCAAGTTAGTCTGCACTATGAGCAGTTGCATAAAGGCGGTTGTCATGTTAGTAACTATAACAGAACTCCTCTCAGCCCACTGGATTACCTCGAGATTGCCATGAGTTAAAACCGGTCATTGGGTTCCCTTCAGTCGTCCCGGGTCTCGGATACCTAGTCCGCCTTTCTGACTTAAGGAGTCACCGAGTTCCGTTCGACCTGATTCTAAGAATCGCATCAACCGGGCTACGGTTGCCGGATTCTGGTCTGCTAAGTTCGTTCTTTCGCCAGGGTCTGTCCGAAGGTTGTAGAGGGCTAGCTCTTGCTTCTCGGTGGTTTCTCCGGCGGGTTTGCCGTCTTTGCCGGAAGGTTGGTTTTGATGGCGGTGATTGTGAGGGACATGGAGCTTCCACTCTCCGCTTCGCACGGCTTGGAGCTCGGCCGGCCAGTAGTAATACATCCATTTCCAGGGTGTCTTGGCGCCTACCTCACACTTGACCAGAGGCGTAATATCGTGACCATCGATCTCCTTCTCCGGAGATTTCGCCCCTATCAAGGAGGCAAAGGTAGGCAGGACATCCATTGTCGAAGCCATCTCAGTTTGCACTTTGCCAGGAGGGATGGTACCGGGCATCCAGAAGATTCCGGGGACGCGGAAGCCGCCTTCGAACGTGGTTCCCTTCCCTTCTCGATAGATTCCCGCTGAGCCAGCGTGATTACCGTAAGGGAGCCACGGGCCATTGTCGGAGCTGAACATGACCATCGTCTTTCGGTCAAGTTTGAGCTTTTTTAGGCCGTTCAATATCCTACCAACTGAATCATCAATCTCCAGAATCTGGTCTGCGTAGGCTCCGGCTTTACTGCGACCTCGGAATTTTGCTGAAGGAGCAATCGGCACATGTGGCTGGTTCAGAGGCAGATAAACCAAGAACGGGTTCTTTCGGTTTCGACCGATAAAGTCCAAGGTCTTCTCTGTCAATGCATTAGTCAGCTCCGCCTGGTCATCAAGGCTCCTGATCTCCCGCTCAGGAGTCTCATTATTGTAAACAAACAGCGGCGGCCATTTGCCATTCGAATTCGGCGGCCACATGTCGTGGGAGTACGGAATGCCGTAGAACTCGTCAAACCCGTGTGTCCGTGGCATCAGGTTTCCGACTCCGAGGTGCCATTTTCCAAAAATCGCCGTGCGATACCCTTTCGACTTTGCAACCTCTGCGATAGTCGTTTCATCCGGATTGAGACCAATCTTGCTATCGGGGTTTAGCACTTGGGGCAAACCCACCCGAACAGGGTAGCAACCGGTCATCAGAGCAGCCCGAGAGGGCGTACACGCGGGAGAGGCGACATAAAAATCGGCAAACCGAACGCCTTCCCGCGCCATCCGGTCAAGATTTGGAGTCTTGTACGCCTTCTGGCCATAGCAGCTCAAATCTCCAATCCCCATGTCATCCACGAAGATGATAATGAGGTTGGGTGCGATTGTAGCTGCGACAGCGAGGGATATCACTCCGCTATTCTACTTTCGCCGGCGACGAGCCAGACCTGCGATCCCCAGTCCCAAAACCGCCAAAGTAGCTGGCTCAGGTACCGGAGTCAACCCTTGGGCGGCGACCGTTGCGCCAACTTGCTGTCCAATCGCAAGTCCCATTGAGTTGTCGAACTGGAAGTGGATCCCCCCGAAGATTCGACTTTGTCCTGCCTCTTGAGCGGCGGCAAACAGACTGTCAAAGGAGCGGGTGTAGCCCGCACTCTCCAGAGAGAACTGAATCTGATCGGTGCCGAAAAAGGCGCCAAGAACGGTGGCTCCCGCGGCGCTGAATGTCGAGTGACCACTCACGCAAGTGGGGTGATTCGGAGTTGTCATGTACGGCTGCCAACCCGCGATAGCAGTCGTCGCTGCATTGCCATCCAAAGCACCACCCGCGATCGCGGTCTCCGGTCGCCACATGTTGTAAGTGTATTTAGTGTCCCAAGCCGCGATTCCTGCATCCGCAAGGGCGACGTTGAGCATGCCGAACATTCGAACATTCTCATCTAACGTATTTCCCTGTTGCTGACCAACCTTTCCAGCGATCTGGTTCCACATTCCTGGAGGAGTTACGCTCCCGGGATTTGCCGCCCAGAAATCAACCGTCTGAGTTTGATCGACAGTTCGGAGAGTGCTATTGACACCCCCATATTGGGCGACCTCATTGTAATCCGTTGCGTATACAGCGCTGTCCAAACTGACCATGGAGGTTGGTCGGAACTGTGCACCAGACTGGAGAGCGAAAGGGGTGACGCTTCCGAATCCAGGAAGGACTCCAGGCTTGTACCCTGGGCCCGTAGGTCGCCACTGACCCACCTCAGTCGATCCGTTCCAAATGTAGTTCGCGCTTGCGGCGCCATCGTTGGCTCGATTTCCGAGAATCGTATTCGCGCTCTCGCTCCCGAGCCGGTAACCCTCTTGAACCTGAGCAGAGGTGCCGAAAGCTGCACTTCGTTCTGCCCATGCCGCGTCGAGCAACGACTTTTGGGTTGGAAAAAGCGCACTCAGCGACTGGTAGGCAGCAGCGGCCACGGCGGCTTCTTTCGAGGCTCCCGCAACTTGGGGCGAGCCGCTATACGCGTAGGAAGGGTAGATTCCCCCAATGGAATTTACAGCATCGGCTTGAGCAATCGAGGCAATGGCGAGGTTTCGAGCAACCATCGGCGGTGCCTGACCTGCACCCTGAACCGCCTTAAGGGCGATCTCGTTCCAAAACGTGGCTTCATCGGCAAGGCCAAGAGACGCAAGCGCAAGCACGCTGACGGTAGTAAGTGCGAGTTTCATACCCGCAAATCAAACAAAAACTGTGCCGTACTAGCGCAAGCTAGCCTTTACCCAAGGTTGATTGAGCACAAACCTGGCAACTTTACTTCCCAACTCCTGCCCCATCACGTTGTCAAACTCAAAGTGAATCCCGCCGTAGATGCGGCTGCGGCCGCACTCTTGCGCCGTTGCCGTGAAGCCGCGGATCGTGCGGGTTTGCCAGTTCTTTGTGCTGTCGCTAGCGACGACGATTTCGAGGTCATCCCTTCCGAAGCAGGCTTTGAGTACCTCCGCACCCGCTGCTGAAAACGCACTGTGACCGCTCACGCAGGACGGATGATTGGGGGTAACGATCAAACTGCGCCAAATAGGATCAACTTGAGTCCCGGGATTCCCGTCCTTATCTGCCTCACGGATCGCAGTTTGGGGCCTCCACATCCGTGTCTCGTACTTGAAGTCCCATGCCGCAGTCCCTGCGTCGGCAAGTGCAACGTTCAAAACTGCATACATCAATAAGTTCTGGTGAAACGTTCGTTTTTCCTTTACCGCCGCCCGGGTCGCCAAATCATTCCATTGCCCGACTGGAGTCAAGGTTCCGCCTTGGCCCTGCCAAAACTGCGCAATCAACGTCTGCTCATTTGTCCGCTCAGTACTGACTCGGCCCCCCAGACGTCGCACTTCCTCAACAGCCGCCGCGTACTCGGGTCCATCCATCGCCACTGAACCCGTTGGGAAACAAATCCGGTTGTCCGGAATAGCGAACGGCCTCACGAACTTCCAGCCAGGAAGAACGCTAGGCTCATATCGCTTTAAGTCGGGCTCTTCCAGGATCTTGACTGGTCGCCACTCGCCAATACCGGTGCCGCCTGGATCGGTGTATTGGGCATCCTTCGCTCCATCGTCGGAACGGGCTCGGAGAATTGCATTGGCCGCCGCTTCGCCGATTCGTTGCGCTTCGTACCAATGCTTCTTCTTCTTAAACTCGGGCAATCGCCGACGCCATGCCTCCTCGACAATAAATGCCTGCTCAGGAAATGCACCTTTGAGTGCTGTTGCCGCAGCGACGGCGACCGCCGCATCCTCGGGAACCCCAACCTCATCGGTCATACCCTTGTAGATGTAGCTAACGCGCGTTCGTCGGATCGCCGCTGAGGCGTCGAACTGAGCAATTGAAGAAATAGCCAGGTTTCGTGCGATCAAAGGCGGCGGAATCATTGCAGACTTCACCACTTTCAACCCAACGTTATTCCAGTAAATCGCCTCGTCCGAGACTGCGTTGGCAAACACCGGTAGAAACAACCCCGACATCAAGCAAAGCCTGCGAACGCAATTCACACCTCTATTTTAGTCCCAATCTGGCACAGTTCTGATTTCTGCGATCATCTTGCGAACAATGGGGGTAGTCCGTGCGTTATCCTTTAAGTTCCCAATGAGCGCAATCACTGAATCTAGCCCAATGCCCTTCGAGCAAGTGCGCCTCGAAGGCCGCAAGCTGGATACAGAACTCATTGAGCTCATCCCCGGAGAATTTGCGCTTAAGAACCAAGTTCTGCCGCTCGAACGAACGAATGGCAAAATGCTGGTTGCTATCGGTTCGCTCGAATCGTTGCCCGCCGTTTCCGACCTAGAAGTACTTCTTAGCATCGAAGTCGAGCCAGTTCTCGCTGATCCAGCAGAGCTGAAAGAAAAGATCGAAGAGATCTTCCTTGAGAAGATCCTCAGCCAAGTATCGGGCTCAAATGATGCCGATGCGGTCCAGGACGGCGACGATGTTACTGACCTTGCCGACCTTCAGAAGATGGCAGGCGAAACGGCCGTCGTCCAGATGGTCAACCTTCTTTTTGCCCAAGCAGTTCGCGATGGCGCTTCGGACATTCATATCGAACCTTACGAAAAAGACGTCAAGGTACGTTTCCGAGTCGACGGCATGCTCCACGAATCCATGAAGCCGCCGAAGCGGATGCATGCTGCTCTTATCTCGCGTATCAAGATTCTCGGCGAAATGAACATTGCCGAGCGGCGACTGCCCCAGGACGGACGCATTAAAATCACCATCGCTGGGCGACAAATTGACGTCCGTGTCTCGATTCTTCCGACTGTGTACGGCGAGCGTGCCGTCATGCGTATCCTGGACAAAGGCACCGCCATGATGGGCCTCGAAGAGCTGGGCGTCGCCCCTGAAGTCCTTGAGCGATACCGAAAGGTTATTGGACAGCCATACGGAATCATCCTCGCCACCGGACCAACGGGTGCCGGAAAATCCACCACACTCTACGCCTCGCTCAGCGAAATATGGAGTCCAACGACGAACATTCTCACGGTCGAAGATCCCGTCGAGTACCAAGTATCCGGCATCGGACAGATGCAGGTCCGCGCTAATATCGGCCTCACCTTCGCCGCCGGACTCCGATCCATCGTCCGACAAGACCCTGATGTCATCATGGTCGGTGAAATCCGCGACCTAGAAACCGCGGAAATCGCGATCCACGCGTCCCTAACCGGTCACCTCGTCTTCTCGACGCTGCACACGAACGACGCTCCTGGAGCGGTCACCCGACTTCTAGACATGGGTGTCGAGCCGTTCCTCGTGTCGTCTTCCTTGCTTGGCGTAGTAGCCCAGCGGCTCGTTCGGCGCATCTGCTCCAACTGCGCCGAGCCTTGCGGACCGCCCAGCGTTGAGTTCATTCAGGCTCTGGGGATCACCGAAGCAGAGATTAAAACTGCAAACTTCCGAAAAGGCAAGGGTTGCGAGAAATGCGGCGGATCGGGATACAAAGGCCGACAAGGTCTTTACGAGCTGTTCGTTATGGACGAAGCTCTGAAGAAGATGGTCGTTGATCGACAATCTGCGAACGAGATCAAAGCTTACGCAGTCAAGAACCAAGGTCTTGTGCCGCTTCTCAGCGACGGCAAGAGAAACGTCCTTCTCGGCAAAACCACGCCCAACGAAGTTCTCCGCGTCTGCCAGAGGGAGGAGCTTTAATTGGCGACGTATGCGTTCACCGTCCTGGAGCCATCCGGGCAGCGAAAGAGTGGGTTTGTAGAAGCAAACACCCGCGAAGCCGCCGTCATGCAGCTGACCCAAACGGGCAGTTTTCTACTTGACCTGAACGAGCAAGCGGCAAGAGCTGGCTTTGGTGGCGGCGAGGAAAAAAAGACGCGAGGCAAACCCAGCCGAGCGGACATGGCGATGTTCTCGCGCCGAATGGCGGATCTTGCGGATGCAGGGCTCCCGCTCGATCGAGTTCTCCAAGTCGTCGCCGAGCAATCGGAAAACCAGTACCTCACTGAAGTCGCAGAAGCCGCCCTTGAAGACGTCCGAGGCGGTGCCTCAGTCTCCGCAGCCCTCGGCAAGTACCCAAAAGTCTTCCCGGAGGTCTTTACCTCAACGCTTCAAGCCGGAGAAGCTTCCGGACAGTTCGCCGAAGTTGCGGCACGCCTTTCGGAGTTCCAAGAGAAAGAGGTTGCTCGCAGAAGCACCATCGCCTCTGCGATGGTCTACCCGTCGATCCTCGGCGGAACCGCGATCATGGTCGTCATTTTCATCCTCACCTTCGTTATTCCGAAGCTGAGCGACACTTTCGCCGCCCAGGGCGATAAGCTCCCAACGCCAACCAAAATCTTGATGGCTTCTGGAGCGTTTATCTCTACGAACTGGCTGATCATTGCCGGAGGAATCATCGGCGCGGTGGTCCTCTACCGGATCTGGACCGCGACCGAAGCAGGGGCAGAAATTCGCGACCGGATCATGCTTAAAATTCCGCTCATAGGGAAAATCATCCAGAAAGCCACCGTCTCTCGGTTTGCTCGGGTACTTGGTACGCTCGTTTTTGGTGGCGTCCAAATCCTCGATGCCCTCGAACTGGCCGGAATCGCCGCCGGTAATCGCGTCTTCCGACGATCGGCAATCGAAGTCCGCGACGCGGTTCGAGAAGGTAGACCCATCGCCGAGGCCATGCGCGACACCAGGGCTTTTCCTGCAGTCTTGACCCACATGGTCGCGGTCGGCGAAGAAACCGGCGATTTGCCCAAGATGCTGACCCGCGTCTCCGACGCTCTCGATTTTGAAGTCGACAACGGCCTCCGCCGTGCGACTTCGATGGTGGAACCAATGATCGTTCTTTTTATGGGCGTTTTTGTTGGTTTCGTCGTTCTGGCCATTCTAGTCCCAATTCTTAATTCAGCAACTCTCGTGAAGTGAAACATGAAACTCTCTCGCAAAACTCGTAATACACGCGGCTTTACGCTCATGGAGCTTATGGTCGTTATCCTGATCATCGCCGTTCTCGCGTCGCTGGTCGTTCCTCGTCTACTCAGCGCGGGCGATGATGCCAAGAACGCGGCAGCTAAATCCAACATCACTGTGATTGGCAGTGCCCTCCAGCGATTCCGACTGGACTGCGACCGGTTCCCGACTTCGGAAGAAGGAGTCTCTGCTCTGACCATGCCGCCTTCCGATGCTGATGGATGGAAAGGTCCTTACGTCGAAAAGGATGTCGTCGAAGACCCCTGGAAGATGCCGTACGAATACTCCTGGCCAGGAATGGCGGGCGATGACTCGTTCATCATCCGAAGCTACGGAAAGGACAAGCAGGCAAACACCGACGACGACGTCACGAACATGGATCTTTAAGGAGCCTTTTGATGCGTCGTCGTGGATTCACCCTGGTAGAGGCAATGCTGGTTTCAGCAGTGCTTGCATTGATAGCAAGCATTGTTGCGCCGCGCCTTGTCGCGTTCCAGGATAGCCAGCGGACGATGACAGACTCCCAAACGATCGAGAGCTTTGCCGAGCGGGCCCACTCAGCAGCGGTGAGCGGGAGAACAATACAGGTCCTCAGCTTCGACTCGGACACAAATTCGCTTCGCTACGGCCCGGAAGAAGATGCCGGACCGACGGAAGACTCGAGTGATCCGATCGAGCAGAAACTTCTGAACACATGGTCGGTTTCCGATGTGTCCAAAGGATCGGAATCGGAGATGACTTCGGACTTCTCGGTGAGATTCTTTGCCGACGGAACCGCTGAAGCGACCACCGCGAGTTTCACCCAAAGTGGAATCGTGTTTGGCCTCACCATTACCAAGGAAGGCAGCATAACCGTGAATCGAGGCGCCCCAACGGCGCAAGACAACTCCGAATGGGAGGCGGGAGACCTTGAACAAAAAGCGATTGGTTAAGGGCTTCACCGTCATGGAGGCATTGGCCGCCGCCGTCCTGGTTGGGGTCGGAGTCACCGCGGGGATGAGCGCTATTGGTTCGATGAGCCAGACTGAGATTCGGATGCGAGAGTCCGAAAAGCTCAGCCGTTTAGCTCATTCAAAGCTCGAAGAAATCATGGCCCTCGGCAATGCAACCAACACGGATACAGATGGCAACTTCGAGGAATACGGCGAGCCCAACTACGAGTTCACGGTCGAAGTCCAGCCCTCTGGCATCGATAGCCTCGACACGATTCTTGTCACCGCCAAGAAGTCGAACAGCGACACAACCAGCCAAGAGGGGCGAGCCAGCGGCCTGCTCTTTACGCCACCGGAGACCACTGAATGAGGATTCGAGGTCTAACCCTGGTTGAGCTGATGGTCGCCATCGTCATCACAGCGCTGATCGCCGCTTCGGCGGGTCAGGCGACGTTTGTTGCGGTTCGACACAATGCATCCGCAAAGGCTTATCGAACCGCCGCAATTCGCGACCATCAGTTCGAAGACAAGATGCGGAGGCTGATTTCATCGGCATGCCTATCTACAGTAACAACCGACCCAGCTAGCTACTACTTGGGCGGCGATGCAGCTGGAGACACCGATCAAAACATCACGACTTCCGGTGCCGGACTGGTCTTTACTGCCCTCTCAGAGAAGCTCCCTGCGGAGTATGTTAACTCGCAGGACGATTTCGAAACTCTCAACCAAACCTATGGCCCACGCGGTGGGCTGTGCGAGATTTCGATCTCGCAATCAGCAATCGGAAACGCTCCAGTCTCAACAGGTCTTTTCCTCCGGCGGCAAACCCCGGCAGACGGTGATTCCTCCCAAGGTGGATTCGAATCGTCTCTCGATTCCGATATTGATTCAATTTCATTCGAGTTCTACACCGGCGAAACGTGGGATCTAACCTGGGACTCCACAGCAATGGATGTTCCACGTCTCCCGGCGGCAGTGCGCGTTACCTATTCGAGAACAAGTGATTCGGCAGAACGCACGTTTATCGTGCGGCTTCCGTTGAGCGACGTGACGCCAGATAACCCGTTAACAACTGGAGAAGCCAGCCAATGAGACATCCTTCCCTTCATCGAAAGCGAGGCGTCTCTTTCATCATTGCCCTAGCGGCGATGGCATTGGTCGTCACCGTCGTGGCGGTCTACGCCCAAAACCAGACCGTCGCCTTCAAAGCCGTGGTGGCACGAAACGAAACCCGTCGCGCCGAAGCCGCGGCAATGGCCGGAATCCAGCGTGCACTCGCCGAACTCCAGGCCGTCGTCGATGCTACGGACCAGCCCGTCACTCTCGAAGACGACTGGGCAACCCTTGGAACGAACGGCGCCGAAGAGTTCACGATGGGCTCGGATTCTTTCCGAATCCAGATCATCGACAATGCCGCACGAATCGATCTTAACACGGTCACCGAAGATCACCTGGCGAACCTGAATCTCACTCAGGAGCAGATTGACAGCTTCCTCGACTGGCGCGACGTCGCTGTCGACAGCCGCCCCCAAGGCGCGAAAGACGACTACTACAACGGTCTCGCTCGACCTTACAACGCTCACGAGAACCAGCTTCAGTCGGTCTACGAAATCCTTGACATCAAGGGATTCACTCCCCAGAACGTCTTCTTCCCTGTCGACAACACGACCAGTACCGCGGCCTCATCTGCCGTCAGTGATCTGGCTTTGATCGAGCTCATCACCACCCAAAACTTCTCGGCGGCTAGAACTCCCGAGGGCGACGGACGAGTAAACGTCAACAACCCCCAGCTCAACGCCCAGAATTTTTCGCAGCAAGCCCAAATTCCGCTCCAGACAGCTCAGCAGATCATCGCGCAGCGAGCGGTTCAGCCAAACGCAACCTACACAGCCCTGAGTCAGGTCCTGAATGTCCCCGGAATCGCAAACAACCAAGCCGTTGTCAGAAGCGTTCTTGATCGAATGACCGTCTCCCCGGGTGAGCAGCTCAGCGGTAAGATTAACGTCAATACCGCGCCCGAACAAGTTCTCCAGACCATCCCAGGTATCAGCCAGGACCAAGCGACTCAGATTGCCGATAGCCGACCTACGGGCGGCTATACCCAGCTCAGCGAACTTCTTAGTATCGCGAGCGATCAGGCCTTTGCCGGTGCTGTGGCAGACCGCCTTAACGTCAATAGCCAATGCTTCCAAGTCCGAGTTCTCGGGAAGTCCGGACAAACCGAATACGGAATCGAAGCTCTGATTCAGATCGATCAGGGCGTCATGAAAGTCCTGCGCATCGAACGCCCGCCTTACGCCGACCTTGCCGCCCAGTGGCTCTGGGACGAGGCAACCACCCAAACCCCGCTTTTGGAAAACTAGATGAACCAGAAACCAACACGACCAAACCTGATTATCGAATGGGATCGCGACTGGACGCGGGTTCATTTTGTCGACTCTTCTCAGACTCGAGAAGGCGTTTCCCTGGGCTCCATCGAAGGAGTCGGCGGGAAGAATGCCGTTGTCGTCCTATCTCGTCGTCTGGTAATGCATCGCTCCATGGTTTTGCCAGAGGCGGCCCGGAACGACACTCTCGTTGTTCTCAAGCAAAAGCTTGGCGATGTTTTCCCTATTCAAGTTTCGGAGCTGGCCTTCGACTTTCTACCCTCCGCAGCTCGCACGTCGGAAGGGCGGTTAAGCGATGTCTTTGCCGCCAAGACCAGCGACGTGCGTGAGCTCCTCGCTGTGTGTGATGGCCTCGGCATCACAGTTCAACAAATCGTCCCAGCCCAAGCCTACGCACTCAAAGTCGCCCAAGAACAGGGCCTGGTTTCGGGCATCATCGCAGAACGCTTCGGCGATCTGGTGAACCTCGATGGTTTCAAAGAAGGGTCGCTCGCAGTCTCGAAAACCGTCACACTTGACAGACTCGACGACGAAATCGCCCGAGTCACCGCAGTCTCCGGATCAAAGATTTTGGCCCAGGGTGTCGAGTTCAAAGGCACCGAGCAAAAACTCGGCGGCTTTCTCGTCTCACTCGCTGGGACCGCCACCATCCCAATGGATCTTGAGCCTGACGAGTATCGCCGGGAGAAGATCGAAAGGAAGCGAAAGACTTCCCACCGTCAAGCCTACGTTCTCTTTGCTGGCGGCCTCTGTGTCGCCGCTATGGTCGTCAACGAGCTGATGCTCAAGCAACAGGACTTCGCAAAGGCTGAGAGAAGAGAGAACAACTTGACCAAGATGCTTAAACTTGGTCTCGACGGCAAAACATCAGAACTCTCAAAGGTCGGGCCCAAAGGAAAGCAGCTCAAACTTGCCTTTATGCCCGCCCAGAAAATCAGCGACGTCACCAAAGTCGCCACGATGCTGGTACCGAAGGGAGCGTGGCTAACCTCGCTCAACTTGGAGCGAGGAAAGTTGCTTCAGCTCCGAGGAAGTGCGAAGACTTCGGAGGCAGTGGCTACATATGTCGGTGAATTGAGTAAACAATCGCGCTTCCGCGACGTTCGACTTATCAGTGCCAATGCGGGCGAGCTTGAAGGTGAGAAGATCATCCAGTTCAACATCACCGCGTTCCCGGTCGGAAACCTTCCGGTCATCCAGACCAGCAAGAAGAAAAAATAGATGATCAACTTTAAGGACCCCAAAGATCAGGTACCAAGCCTTCTTGCAATCGTCGGAATCGTGTTGCTGTGCGGCTCGATTGTTGGTTTGTTCGTGAACAAGAAGATTTCGACCACCGAAATGGCACGAAAGAACCGAGAAAAGCGAGCTGAGTACACCGTCCTCAAGGAGCGTGCGGAAGCAGACATTTATTCAGCGGATCTGATAATGGAGAAGCAGCTCTGGACTGGCAAAGTGGCTGACATCACCCCCGTTGCTCTGGCGAAGGTCGGACGTCTGGTATCGGACTCCAAACTCAATTTAGTCTCATTCCGCCCCCAAAAGCCCTTAGAGGGAACCTCTTTGCTACAAATTCAGTACAACTTATCCGTAGACGGATCGTATACAAGCGTAGCGACTCTGGTCGATAGAATTGAGAAGTCGGATGCACGGTTGGCCGTCAACTCAATTCAGTACGCCGCATCCGAAAACGATTCCGACCAAGTGACCGCGATGATTGGCCTCGTTGCCTTCCACGACTTTGTAAAGCCCGACAAGGCAACCCCTAAGCCGAATGACAAGAAGGTCGAAATAAAAGCGGAGGTGAAGAGTTAAGATGTCGAAAGCAACCACTCAGAACAAGAAAAGCTCCATGCCTCTGCTCGTAGGCGTCCTCGTTGTTGCCTTGGCGTTTGGCATGATGGGTGGCGGTGGCGGAGCTACCGCCAAGAAAGGAACCGGAATGCAGTTCCCAACTGCAACCAAAAAGAAGAAATCCGGAGATATTGAGTACACCAAGGAAGACGAGACCGCCCAGTTCGCTTCAATCGAAGGCGGACTGCCGAACGCCTTCAAGCCCGCCGTCCAGAAAAAGATCGCAGTTGGATCGGCCAAGACCTCTAACGCAATTCCCCCGATCTTCACTTCAGGTGAAACCGGATGGATCTACACCGGCAACATGGAAGTCAACGGCGGTCAGAACGCTCTCCTCGAGAACGGTGGGACCGGTGAAGGTGTGTTTCTGAAACCTGGCGAAAAGTGGAAGTCCATGACGCTGAAACAGGTGAAAGCAGACTCCATTGTCCTAAGAGCCGAAGACGGCTTTGAGAAAGAGATTTTCTTCGGCAGTAACGAATCAGACGCCGCGCAGACTGTTGCGCCAGTTAATCCTGGTCCAGCGCCGCGTATGGCTGGGCAAATCGGCGGAGGCGGGCAAGTATTTGCCGAGTCGCCACAAAACATGTCAACTCTCCCCGCTATCGAAGGTTTCGGTGGCAACGACCAAACAAATGGACGACGTGGACGTCGTAACCAGTAATGAATAAATTCCCAACTCGTAGTTTTTCACTTGCCTTAGCTCTCGTTGCGGGTTCAGTCGCTTCTGCTCAGTTTGATATGGGCGGCGGAGCGTCGACTTCAAGCTCTGGCGGCTCGTGGGCAGAAAAGCTGAAGATGACATCGAAAGCCAAGATCAAGCTTGATTTCCGAAATGCGAACATTGATCTCGTCCTCCAGATGTTCCAGAAGACGAGCGGGAAGACGATCATCAAAGATCCAAACTTGACGGGTCCATTTACGATCACATCAGCTGGAAACGTCGACCTCAGCACCGCATTTACCATTCTTGAAAAGACCCTTAACCTGAAGGGCTATGACATGACTGCTGAATCGGGAATGGCCGTCATTAAAAAGCGCGAAGCTCGCGGTGGCGGAATGGGAAGCATTTTCGGTCAGGGTGGAGGGATGACATCGGGATTTAATCCTTCGATGATGACAGGGATGATGGGTGGCGACCAGCCCCAGCTCAAACTCAAGTTCTATCCGATCAAGTACGCCAACGCAACCCAAGTTGCAAGAGTCGTCAACGAAGTCTTCGTCTCGGCAGGACAGACAAGTACTAACCCGTTCCAGTCGATGTTCGGAGGTGGCGGAATGTCATTCCAAATGGGTGGTCGCGGTGGACGCGGCGGTGGTTTCAACCCCATGAGCATGCTGGGGGGTAACCGAAACCAGTCAAGTTCAAGCGTTCGAGCTTCTGCCGATGACTTCTCTAACTCCGTCATCGTCAACGCTCCAGACAAAGAGCACCTCGAAGTGGAGCGAGTCATCAAGCAGATCGATAAAGAAACCGATCAGCCCCAGAAGACCGTGGTCTACAAGCTTGAGTTTGCAACCGCAACCGAAATTGCTCCGACCATTCAAAACGTTCTCACCAACAACGCCCCGCGAGGTAGAGGAGGCACAACGAGTTCGGGAGCAAACATCGGCGACAGATTCCAGCAAGCCGCTCGATTTGGATCAACCCAGGCTGCCTTCGGCACTGTCGCCAGCGACACGCGTACTAACTCGCTAGTCATCACCGCGACGGAAGAGAGTCAACTGATCGTCGCTCAGGTCATCAAGGATATTGACAAGCAAGTCGATATCCAAAACTCGACGTTCGTATTTCCGCTGAACAACGCTCGGGCCGACGATATTGCGAACCTTCTAAACCAGTCTTTCGGTCAACGACAAGGTGCCGGACGAACCAACCGCAATACAACTCCAACCCAACAACGAACGAACACCAACAACGCTCAGCGAAACAACAACGCTCAGCGAGTTGGAGGCTCCATCGAAGACAACCAAATGTTCGTCGACATGGAAGATCCAAATGCAACCTCCGGCGACCTCATGACCAATGTCTTCGCCCAAGGTGGCGGATTCTTCGGTCAGTTTGGTGGCGGAGGTGGCTTGAACCGAGGCGCCCAAACTCAAAACCAGACCCAAACCGGCCGAGACGCAAATGGTCGATTGGTACCGGTTCGAGATCTAACTGGTCAAATCACTGCGATTCCCGACCCCAACACTAACTCGATCATCGTTGTCGGTAACCCCGACTCTGCCGCGCTCATCAAGCAGATTCTTGAGCAACTCGACAGAATCCCCGAGCAAGTGATGATCGAAACGATCATCGTCGAGGCAAACCTCGATTCGACGAGCCGACTCGGAGTTGAGTGGAACTACACCAGCACCGGACAGTTCGGGACTCCGGGACAAACTGGAACGGTTGGAACTAACTTCAACCAAGCGACCGCTAACCCAGCTCTACAGGGCTTCCGCTACACCCTGGGTGGTGCGAATCTGACTGCGTTCATGAACGCGATTCAGACCGACACCAAATTCCAAATTCTCTCCACTCCACGAATCTTCACCTCGAACAACACGCAGGCGCAGATCAACATCAGCCAGAGCATTCCTTACGTCACCAACAGCCGTATCGATGCTAACGGAAACACGATCTTCAACTATGCGTTTCTCGACGTAGGAATCGTTCTCACCGTTACTCCGCGAATCACTGCCAATGGCTACGTGACCATGGATGTTAACCAGACCGCGAACGACCTTCAGGGCTACACAACGTTCGATGCGCCGATCGTCAACCAGCGAGAAGCAGATACGGTCGTCAGCGTGAAGAACGGTGAAACCATCATCCTCGGTGGAATCATCCGAAACAGCGTCAGTTCCACGACCAACAAGGTTCCTATCTTAGGAGACTTGCCGCTGCTCGGCCAACTATTCAGAACGAGCAACAAACTTCAAAATAAGACCGAGTTACTAGTGCTATTAACGCCTAGAATCGTGAAAGATGAAGATGAAGCGCGTCAGCTCCGACTAGATCAAACCAAGAAGCTGTCCCAACTAAATCAGGACGCACTCGGTAAGGCAATCCCACCCGAGAGCACAAAAACCGAAGTCAAAGAACCCGTGAAAGACCCGGCAAAGAAGTCGGGAGGCAATTAAATGAAGAAACTAATTCTCTCTATCCTCGTTGTGATGGCCGCGGTCGCATCATTCGCCCAAGGTGGCGGAGGCCGCCAAGGCGGAATGATGGGCCGAATGGGCATGGACAGCCCTCTGATGATCCTCATGCGAGAGGATCTGAAAGAGTCCATCTATGCCGATCTCAATCTTTCAGACGACCAAAAGCTGAAGCTAGCAGAGTACTTCGCACCAGACGCGATGCGTGAGCGCATGATGTCTGTCTTCCAAAACTCAGGAATGAGCTTCGAGGATATGCGATCGGAAGAAGGTCGCAAGAAGATGCAGGAGATCATGACCAAGCAGCAAGAGTCGATGAAGAAGGAGATCGAAGGCATGATGACTCCTGACCAAGTCAAGCGACTCGGGCAGATCTACATCCAAACCAGCGGCAACCGCGCTATTTTGAACAAGGACATCGCAAAAGCCCTTGAAATCACTTCTGCTCAGCAAGAAAAGATCGACGGCCTCCAAAAGGCCTCCGGCGAAGCAATGAGAGCGCTATTTGAGAAGATGCGCAACCAAGAAATCACCGGCGAAGAAATGCAAGAAAAGCAGAAGAAGAACGGTGAAATCATGAACACCGAACTCGGCAAGATCCTCACCGAGAATCAGAAAGCCAAGCTCTCCGAGATGGGCGGCAAGAAGTTCGTCGTCAAAGAAGCTTAAGTAGCTCGCGTTAAGCGAAACTGCAACCAACAACCAAAAAGCGGCTGATGCAAATGCTTCAGCCGCTTTCTTTTCTCTGAGGACTCTCTGGCTACCGGCTCCAGCTCTTCCAGTAATTCTCGTCCTCAATCTCCAGCGCATACTTCGTCAGCTTGAACGGCTTAAACGTATCCACCATAACCGCAAGCTCGTCGGTCTTCGTAGCGCCAATCGCCTTCTCCACAACCCCTGGCTGCGGTCCGTGCGGAATCCCGAGCGGGTGCAAAGTAATACTTCCCTCTTCAATTCCTTTTCGTGAGCCAAACTTGTCATTGCAGTAGTACAGAACCTCGTCTGAATCGACGTTGCTATGCACGTAAGGCACCACAATCGCCTCTGGGTGGTAGTCCAGCATCCGAGGGCAGAAGGAGCAGACCACGAAGCCCGGGGCCTGGAAGGTCTGGTGAATCGGCGGCGGCATGTGAAGCTTGCCCGTGATCGGCTGGAAATCATTGATGTTGAATGCGTAGGGGTAGCAGTAACCGTCCCAGCCGACGACGTCAAGCGGATGATAAGGGCTGGTGTACTCGGTCATCCGGTTCCGGCTACGGATGACGACTTTGGTCTCTTCCCTTCTGTCATGAACCGGGAGCTCACTGGGTGGCCGGAAGTCGCGCTCGGAGTACGGGGCGTGCTCCTCGAGCTGACCGTATTCGTTGCGATAGCGGCGCGGAGTTTCGATGAATCCATGACTCACAATTGCGAGCATCCTCACCGGCAGCGTCTCAAAGTTCAACTTGTAGATCGTTCCGCGAGGCACCACAATGTAGTCCCCTTCGCGGAAATGAATTGTTCCGTACAGCGACTCCATCGTCCCCTTGCCGTCGTGAATGAACAAACACTCATCACCGTCCGAGTTCTTGAAAAAGTAATCCATCTGCTCGGCAACCAGCACCTGGTTCCACTCAATATCGTTGTTCCCCATCAGGCACTTTCGCCCCGTTACCGCGTCTCCAAACGGCGTTAGTTGCGCAGTCTTGAGGTGCCGATGATGCACCGGCTGCTCTTCAAGATACTGTGGCGCACAGGACCCCAGATCCCGCCAAGGCCCCATCTCCGTCGGCTCGTTGATGTGATACAGCGTCGAGCTGACATTACTGAAGCCATGAGTGCTGAACAGTTGCTCCGTATAAAGCCCCCCGTCAGGCTTTCGGAACTGGATATGGTGCTTCTTAGGGAGCTGGCCAAGGTGATGGTATCGCATAATGCCTCTTCGTTGAGTTGTTCTACGAGTTTACTGCCGTTGGCAACGCAATAAGAAGATGCCTCCGGACGAGAAGTACTCAATGGAGGCAAGTGACCAGGTCGGAGTACACCTAGGGCTTTTAAGGAGGTGAGCTTCAGCTTGAACGTGAAAGTAGCGATGTGATCTTGGTGATTCCAACCCCCATGCAAGCGAGGTCAACTCACTACGGGGGAGTGGACGCTCACTTTTTTCCTCAGGCACCGCCCCTCGCACTCAGGTGCGCCTGTAACGTCTATCTCCGGACACGCCCTATGAAGCCGAAGCAACCACCGGCACTTCCTCGAACGGCTGTACCACAACAAACCCCTCGCCTCGAAACACCATCTGGAACGTCTCTCCACCTCCGCGACCCATCAGCGACTTGAAATTGATATCCGTTTTCAGCTCCGGAACCAAGTTTCCCGACCAAGCGACCGTTGCGTTCGGATCAGTAATCACTGGATCCTGACCTGTGACCTTGAGGGTCAATGGGCGACCGTGAGTCGTGATCGCGACCATTCCTGTCCCTTGCAACTTAACCGAAAACAAGCCGCCCGAGAGCATCCCTGACACCTTTCGATGCATGGTCACTTCATAACTCACCGAGTCCTGAAACGCCAAGAGATCATTTCCGCTTACGTTCAATTCCGACCCGTCGAGCTGAATAATCGAGACCTCTTTCCCAGCATCCGCGACATAGACAATGCCATTTCCTTCCACTTTGGTAAGAGGAGACATCTCACCGCTCAATGCCTTCATGAACGCCTTTCCGAGCCCGCCTTCTAGCACTCCTTCTCGGGAAAATTTGACGTTGCCGCGATAGGCAATCATGGAACCCAACTTTGTCCAGACTCGCCCTGCTAGATTAATTTCAAGCAGTTTCGGAGACTCGAGCTCGAAATCGTGTCCAGGATTATCCTTTTCCCCAGTGGCCAGAATAAAGTCGTTCAACGAGTAGCTAGGCGTGGCTTCCATGATCATGGAGGTTACCTAAGCCAGCCCAAAACAAAAGAAGCTCCATGTTCAATTGAACATGGAGCTTCTGATTGGTGAGCCCCTAACTTAGAGACCCTTGCGGGCTTGCTCGAAGACGGCTTTGAAGGCACCCATGTCGGCGATTGCGAGCTCAGAGAGCATTTTTCGGTTGAGCTGGATTCCCTGAGTGTTCAGCCCATGGATCAGTTGCGAGCAATTGATGCCGCAGTGCGAACAAGGAGCGGTGATACAAACGATCCAGAGGCGACGGAAATCACGCTTCTTAGCTCGTCTGTATCGGAACCCATCCTGCGCCGACTTGGACGCTCCAAAGAAACTGATTTTGAGTTTCAGTTGTGAAGTGCAACTGAAAGACTTTTCAGTTGCGCAGACACCGAGGAAACACAGTGACTCCGCCAGAATAGAGCGCTCCTGGACCCTACTTCAACTTCGCAATGCCATTGATAACCGCAACAGACAAGTGTTGATCGATCAGTGGCTCATTTAACTTTGAGTTACTGTTTCCGATCACAACAAACTGGATGTCCTTTGAGTAGGCGTTGTACACACCACCCGCATGCATGAGCATCGCTCCGTGCGAATAAGTCTTGAGAAGCGAATTGTAGTTTGTCCCTTTGCTGTAGAACGTCGTACTCGTTGACTTACTGTCAGGGTTCTTCGTTATCTCGTCCCAAACGTCCGAGCCTATAAACGCCTTTGGTTGCGTCCTGAGAGCAACCACGAGTTTCGCAATCGCATTCGCTGAGAAGGCAATGTGCCCCGCGCCCGCAAGGATGTTGCCATCAAGCCCACCGTAGGCTTCCGAAGCCTTTTCACCCTTCTTGAAGATGTTCTCAAGCAAATCAGACCGCATCTGATAGCACCTAGCTTCGCCATTAGGCAAGGAAGCCGGGACATTAGCCCCGTAGGTTGGCGACAAGAACATTTCGCTCTTTGGGATCCCCAATGGCTGCCCAAGGAGCCAGTAGAGGGCCTCACCGAATTCCTTCTGGGTTGCTTCCTCTATCACGTAGGATGCCAGCGAGAAGTTCAGGTTATGGTATTCATACTTGCCATAAATGCCCCCAGGGGTTCGCTTCTTTCGCGTCGCATACACGTATTGAGCCAGCGACATCGGCGTTTTCGTTTCGTATTCGGCGGCAAGGGCATGAGTTGGAAGGTAATCACCGCTAACGCCTGAGCGATGGTCAATCAGGTCGCGCAACCGGATCTTGTCCCAACCCTTCTGGTCGGCCGAGGATGACTTCTTAATCCCGGAAGGAGTTGTAAAGTATTCACTCAGCTTGCTATCGAGCTTAAGGCCCCCAAGCGCTTGAGCCCTCAGCATCATTAAGCCCGTTGCCGTTTTGCTGATACTTCCACACCGGCTTGGTGTGGTTGGCGTGAAGAGCTGCTTGGTCCCCAAGTTTGCGTACCCGTACCCACGGGCGTGAATCACAACGTTGTCTTTCATCACGACAACCGCCGCACCTGGAATGTTTTTCGACCGCATTACCTTGATAACCGCATCATCAATCTCATTTGGCGCTGATGGTGCTGGCGACATCGGAGTATCCCCCACCCAACTAAACTCCGAGAGATAACCGGGATTCGGCTCTGAGTAAGTAAAAGGAACTAGCTTGATGTTCTTCGGCACCTTAGGTGGTCCAGTTTGAGTGGGCTTTATTTGAACTGGAATGAGCGCGAGGGCAATGCCGACAACCATTCCAACAGTCTAACTGAAGGACTTCGCGAAGTCAACATCACGCACATCCCTCAACTTCACCGAGCGAGAGTCTTGACTTGAAAATGCGGGTACAAAAAAGCAAAACTCCCAGAACATGCAGTTCTGGGAGCGAGTCGCAACCGAATCAGGAGGCGTTCCCGACTCCAGCGTGATTTACAACCCCTTTCGAGCTTGCTCGACGACGGCCTTGAAGGCACCCATGTCGGCGATAGCGAGCTCGGAGAGCATTTTTCGGTTGAGCTGGATTCCCTGAGTATTTAACCCGTGGATCAACTGGCTGTACTTGATGCCGCAGTGCGAGCAGGCAGCGGTGATACGAACGATCCAGAGGCGACGGAAATCGCGCTTCTTGGCTCGTCGGTCTCGGAACGCGTACTGCCCCGACTTCATGACCTGCTCATTAGCACGTCGGAAAACGTTCTTCTTTCGCCCGAAGTAACCCTTGGCCTTGCCAATGATCTTCTTGTGGCGTTTGTGGCGCATAAGGCCACGTTTAATTCTTGCCATTCTTTATCTCCTGTTTAGTATCTTTCCACCGGGTCCCAGCCGCACTTCTCAACGAAATGGGGCGGTAGCGGTAAGGGGTCGGGGTCCCGCAAGCGGGACATAAAAACTACAGAACGAGAAGGCGCTTAACGCGCTTTGTCTCGCCTCGGAACAGTACCGGCTCGCCTTCAAGAGCACGCTTGGTGCTATTGCGCTTGTGCAGGAACTGGTGGTTATTGTGGCTCTTGCGTCGAGTGATCTTCCCCGTCCCGGTGATCTTGAACCTCTTCGCTGCCGACTTGTTTGTCCTGATCTTTGGCATCTTTCTTCTTCACTCCCGGCTTTGGCATCAGCACCATGATCATCTGGCGCCCATCCAAATTCGGTGGTCTTTCGACCGTTCCCACTTCGCTCACCAGTTCGGCAAAATGCTCGAGTCGCTTCAATCCGTTTTCCGGGTGAGCAAGCTCGCGCTGTCGAAACATGCAGGTGACTTTGACTTTGTCGCCGTGTTCAAGGAACTTGATTGCGTTCCGTGACAAGTGCGCCATGTCGTTTTCTGCGATACGCGGACTTATCTTTATACCCTTTAATTCCTGTCCTTTGGGCTTTTTATCCTTTCCGAGTTTGCCCTCAAGGTATTTGTGCTTGCCGTAATCGGCAATTTTTGCTACCGGTGGCTGAGCATGCGGCGCGACCATGATGAGGTCCAGACCCTGGCTTCGAGCCTGATCTAGCGCGTCTCGGGTCGTCATGACCCCTAGCTGTTCACCTTCTGAGCCGACAATTCGTAGCTCACGGTGCTTCAGAAGCCGGCCGTTGATATCTGGGCCTGGCTCTGGTCGGACGGGACGTCGTCCCCTAAATCCTGCGATGGGTGTTCACCTCGGTAGTTTTCATCATGTGTGTTTGGTTTGTATGCCAATTATAGCTTCGGCATTTTTACCTGTCAATGAAGGGAAGCCAGGAACCTTTCTCGGTCGGTATCCTTAGCAGTATTGTGGGTTCACTGGCGAATCGGTTGAAGACAGGTAATACAGTATGCGTCATTGGCGCGGGAACCATGGGGTCTGGCATCGCCGCACACCTTGCAAATCTTGGATTTAACGTCTCTTTATTAGATTTAACGACACAGTCTGTCAACAGTTGTTTCGATCGCGCGAAGGCCGCGAAGCCCCCACACTTCTTCGTGAAGGCTACTGCCGACAAAATCCGTCTCGGCTCCATCGAGGAAAATCTCGACTGGGTCAAAGGTGCCGACTGGGTCTGCGAAGCCATCATCGAAAAGCTCGACGCAAAGAAAGCGCTCTACGAGAAGCTCGAAACCCTTCTCGACCCCGACGCCCTGATCTCCACCAATACCAGCGGGCTCGAGATATCCCTTCTTATCGAGGGCCGCTCCGATTCTTTCAAGCAGCGATTCTTCGGAACCCACTTTTTCAACCCGCCCCGCTATCTCAAACTCCTCGAGCTCATTGACACCGACTTCTCGTCACAAGAAGACCACGCCGCTGTCGTCGAATTCCTAGAAAAGCGCGTCGCCCGAAGAGTCGTCCCCGCTCTCGACACCCCCGGCTTCATCGCCAACCGCTACGGAATGTGGTCGATGTACCATGCGATCCACATCGCCGAAAAGCTGCAGCTTTCCATCGAGCAAGTTGACCTCATCACCGGTCCATTCTTAGGCCGTCCCCGCTCGGGTTCGTTCCGCCTCAACGACATCGTTGGGCTCGACATCATGCAGGACATCGCCCGGAATCAATTCGCGCGCTGCCCCGAAGACCCCTACGTTGGAACCCTGATCAACCCTAAGTCAATGGATCACCTTTTGAGTCAAGGGAACATCGGCAACAAGGCCGGAAAGGGCTATTACGACAAAATCGGCCACGACTACCTCTCCTTCAATCTCACTACCCACGCCTACCATCCCCGCAACGAGCCGAACCTTCCGACCGTCACCGACAACCTCCGCAAGCCCCTCGCCGAGCGTCTCAAGATCGGCCTTGCGGCTCGCGACGAAGTAGGCGAATTTCTACGGCTGTACTTGTTGCCAACTCTCCGCTACGCCGACTACCTGAAGGAGTCAATCTGCTACTCAGTCCAAGACTTCGACAGAGTCATGCAATGGGGCTTCGGCTGGGAAGCCGGTCCGTTCGAGATGATCGACATGATCGGCTCGCAGACGGTTCTGGGCACCGACAAGCAGTTCTACACCGCCGAGGGCCAACTTGCTCCAACCGAGTTTGAGCGGTTCGCAATCGTCAGCGAACCTGCCTACCGGCCGCTAACCGACTACCCGGTTGTCAGCTCCCACGGTCTCGTCGACGTTCGCGACCTCGGCGAAGGAGTCCGGAGCATCGAGCTCCGAACCAAAATGGGTTCGGTTCCGCCTCAGGGAGTCGAAGACCTTCACGCCTTTCTCGACCAAGAACCCGACGGCCGCTTCGTCCTCGCCTCATCCAGCAAAGCGTTCTCCGTCGGCTTCGACCTCAAGTTCTTTCTCGATGCAATCGATCGCGAGGACTGGATCGGGATCGAAACCGCCCTTGTACGGCTCCAAACTTTGGGCGAAAAGCTTTCCTCTCGGCGCATCGTTGCCGCACTGCACGGCTACGCTCTCGGCGGTGGGCTGGAACTCGCAATGAGTTGTCCGCAAGTTGTCGCCCTTTCCGACGCCCAAATCGGCCTGCCCGAAGCCCGAGTCGGCCTGATCCCCGGCGGACGCGGCGTCACGATGATGCGACAACGCAGCCAGGGCGGTCCCCAAATGATGCGCGACACCATCGGGCTAATGACCAGCGGCTACGTCGCCACAAACGCCGTCGAAGCCCGTCAAAACGGATTCCTGCGGGACCAAGACAAAGTCACCTTCCACCCCGACATGCTCATCACCCGCGCTCGGGAGCTTGCGGTAACCGTGGAACCCATCCCAACGCCCCCCTGGACCACCATGCCCCCACACACCGCTGGGATGGTTGATGAGAAGCTCAAGGACCCCTCCTTCACAGCTTACGATGTCCTCATCGGCGAGCAACTTAAGCACTGCATGGTCAAAGCTACAAGCTACGAAGACTGCCTCCGCCTCGAACGCGAACGATTCCTCCTCCTCTGCCAACGCCCCGAGACAAAGGCGCGGATTGCGAACATGTTGGAGACGGGCAAACCGTTAAGAAATTGAGCGTTATCCACCCGCAGCTCTGATGGGAGCAGGCCTGGTTGTCGTGTGGGACGGGTTTTCTGACCACCCCTTTCTAGGCTCACTCCACGGGTGTTTACAACAGAAAAGTGATGGAGATCGGTTCGAGTGCAGTGGAGCTTTGCCAGCAAAACGTCGATGAAACTTTGCCGATTTGCAAGCCGCTTCGGGAGTGAATTTCTTTGACGGGAATGCTTGTGAGCGAATGGCGTAGAGCGGCGTGGAGGGGACCTGAATACGATCTAGGTTCTGTAGCCTTCGTCTTCACCTTGAGTTAACTCAACAGAGGTACAACCAGTCTCATGTTGACTTCTTTGATCGTAGCTGCCGCGTTGGTCCAGGCCAAACCGCAGCCAGAGTGGACCCCAGAGACTCCGGTACGCATACTTCTCAACATGACTGCCGATGCCTCGAAATCGGCGAAGGTGACTTGGCGAACCGCGAATACCCCGGAGAAGCCACTCGGACAGATTGCCCTAGCATCTCCAGACCCAAGATTTACGAAGGATGCCAAATCGGTGGACGCCAAGGTATCCGCTGTTGAGTTGCCGGCCGGAGGTCAGGCGAGCTATTACGAAGTCGAGTTCACGGGACTTCAGCCCGAAACCCTGTATAGTTACCGCGTCGGTTCCGAAGGCAACTTCAGTGAGTGGGTTGATTTCAAAACTGCTTCGGCAGCACCGAAGGACTTCTCCTTCGTCTATTTCGGCGATGCTCAGAACGATGTCAAATCGATGTGGTCGCGTGTAATCCGCAAGTCGTTTAGAGAGCAACCAAACGCCGCGTTTATGCTTCATGCGGGCGATCTCATCAACCTTCCAAACGCCGATAACGAATGGGGCGATTGGTTTTATGCGGGAGGCTGGATCCATGGTGCAATCCCGACTGTCGCCACACCCGGAAACCACGAGTACGCCAATAACAAAGAGAAGCAACAGCTCGAAATTTCTCGCTTCTGGAAGCCGCAGTTCGCAATGCCGGAAAACGGAATTGCGGGACTCGAGCGAAGTAACTTCTACTTTGACTATCAAGGTGCACGGTTCATTTCGATGGATTCGAATGTACGAATCGAGGACCAAACGGCCTGGCTCGAACAGACTTTGAAGTCGAACCCACACAAGTTGGCATTCATGACTCAGCACCACCCCGTTTATAGCACCGCAGGTGAGCGCGACAATCCCAAGATTCGCAACGCCTGGGAGGCGATCATCAAGAAATACAACGTCGCCATCGTTCTTCAGGGGCACGATCACACCTACGCTCGCTACAACGTTCCGACCGGGATTCAGGGGCATGATAAGAACAGCGGGACTGTTTATACCGTTTCCGTGTCGGGGCCAAAAATGTACATGCTAGGTAAAGCCAAAACATACATGAATCGCCTTGGCGAGTTCACCCAGCTCTACCAAATCATCAAGGTTTCGCAGAAAAAGGTTCGATACGAGGCATACACCTCGACCGGCGAGCTGTACGATGCGTTCGAGCTCACAAAGAATGCGAACGGAACGAACAAGTTCATCGACGTCAAGGTGAACTCCAAGCAACGACTTGAGGCCGAGAAAGCGGCGAGAGCGGCAAAGCTGGCCAAGGCAGCTGATGTCCATTCACACGGAACGAAGAAGCACAGGCACAACTAGGCATCTTGGCGTTTCCGATATGGGGCTATGCTTCATCAGAATTATTGCGGGACTTTTGCAGAACTCAATAAACAGTCGATTCAAGCTTTGTCGGACAAGTTTCTCCCGAATAGCTTGCTTTGGAAGCTTGCACGTCGCGTAAGCACTTTATGAGGAAGGTTAACACTTTTCGATATTCTTCTTGAGGGTGAATCAGAAGAGTTTTGCCCTCAAACTCCTGCAGTTCGAGACTGTGACAAAAAATTCCTTCAGCAATGGATCGCGTGTGCTTTGTCCTCTTTCTCCACTCGTTGATCCACTCAAGAATTGACCAAGCTTCATGGCGTAACCCGCCCAGCACAAGCAAGCCACAGGCCCACTCCATGTTGACTTGACCCTCGCGACTCGAACCGCGCGGATAGGTCAACTTTAGGCCCTCAATAGCCAAATCGACGCCACGATCGATCTCGCCACTACGCCCATAGATCACTCCCATAAGGGAGAGTAAGTTTTGCATGAGACGAGCGATATTCGATCGATTTCTCTCGGCATACGCCAGATCAACGTGCCGACGGGCCCGACAAACATCACCGTAAACCAGTTCTAATACGCCGTAATTCGCGTGAGTGATGACGAGATTTACTCCAACGATGAAGTCATCTGAGTTGGAGTAGTCCTCGATGTATTTGTCGTAAATCTGCCGTGCGCTGCCGGCCTCGCCCACGTGCCACAAGTATGACCCCTCGGCGAGGCGGCAAATCTCAAAGCGATTGTGGTCCCCAGATTCTTGGGCAATCGCTTGCGCTTTACGGATGGATTCGAGCGCGTCATCCCATCTTCTGATTTGAAAAAGAATGAAGGAGTAATTCATCCACAGCACCGCTCTCCGCTGCGCCGGCATGTCGCACGGTATTAGTGACTCACTAATCTCTATCACTTTATCGGAGTCGTACATACTCGCGTATGCAGACAATCGAGCCGACTGGATCTCAACCCACGGTGCACTGTTGGTTTCCAAGTGACCCAAAACGGTCTCCAGAATCGGAAGGTATAGCGAAGGCACCGCCTGCATATGGAACTGTACTTCAGGCTTAGCCAAGAGCTCCGCCAACAAAGAGGCAGTCACTGCCGGCTGGCTCAAAAGAGCACTGCCCAACAGTTGATAGTGCGCCGTCTGCAGGTCGCCCTCTTCGGGACCCTTTTCCTTCAGCCTCTGCGCGTAGTTTAGCAACGCCTGATACACTTCGCTGCCTTCGGAAATCTCGGAGTCTCGTGCGGCTTTACGGACCTTTTTGAAACCCTCGTCTAACGTCCCTCTTGAATTGTGGGAGTCGAAGTAGCACTCGCAGACAGATTGATCCAGTTCTCCCCGGGCGCGCATCAGTTCCCAGGCAAGGTCGACGAACTCCCAGGCAAGAACTGCTGACCCGACTTCTGACAATTTGATGATTGACTTTCGACAAAGTCCGTCCCATGTTTTGAGAGATCCCGAAAGATCGATATCCGTAAACTCTTGCCAAGCGGTGCCTCTAATCTTGTCGGCTTGCGCTTTGATCAACTCAAGTTGGTGGTTGGGGTCCACCTCGTCAAGCGCACTCTGGAGATTACGCTCTTCGTCCCAAAGGTCAACCGTAACCGAAATTCCTGCGAGCCGGACGTGATGTCGATCGGTCACTAACCCTGGGCCGAGGAGACTTCTAAGTCGATTCAATGAAACCCTCAGTCGATTTGCCGAGATTTCATCCGGTTCGTCTGGCCAAAGCACTCGCGCCATTTCGAGCCTGCTGGCACTTGACCCTCGCAAGAAAACAAGGAAGAGAATCGCTCTACCGAGGGTCCGAAGGCTGATCGGCTTCTCGTGTCCAGTGAGCCAAATCGATGGGTTTCGAATTAATCTAACTCTGATCTCAAGACGCGGCTCTGACGAAATCATTACGGAATTTGGGCGGAGCGCACTCGACATAGTGGAATTGTAACGGAAATGTAATGAGTAGGTCGCTAGTATGCAGTTTGTTGGAGACGATCCATGAAAACACTAAATGCATTCACCATTTCACTATTCGTTCTGCTTGCCGCTGGCGCCCAAAGCCAGCTTGGACCCTTGGTCTACCTTCAAAGCTCCGACAGCCCTTGGGCCTCCAACTTCGGGAACGGACAGTTCTACCTTGAGGACTTTGAGGACGGGCTTCTCAACACCCCAGGAGTGACTTCAACTCTGGCCAGTTCAGTGATCGGACCAGGAGGTCTAACCGACTCTGTGGATGGGGACGACGGAGTGATCGATGGCTCCGGGACAGCTGGAAGATCCTACTTCAGAGCCAACGGGACAGTGGGTATGAACTTTACGTTCGGAAGCGGAACGTACGGGGCATTGCCGACTCATGCGGGCCTGGTTTGGACCGATGGCTTGGCGAACCAAATCACCCGATTCGAAGCTTTTGATGCAGGTGGCCTCTCGCTGGGAGTCATTACGGGAAACCATGCTGGAGCAAGTGTGACCGGATCAACCAGTGAGGATCGGTTCTATGGCTGGGTCAATACCGGCGGGATCAGCCGTATCAGCATCAGCCACCCAGGTGGGGGAATCGAGATTGATCACCTCCAATATGGTGCAAGCGCCGTTCCCGAGCCAGCGAGCATGATTGCGATGGGCGTTGGTATTGCTGGCATCCTAGCCCGTCGGCGCAAGAGGTAGTGTGGCGACTCCCTCTGGACAGAACAGAGGGAGCACAATCGTTCGCGTTAGCCGACAGCAAGCGGGATGAGAGGCTTCCTCACTTCCCGCTTAATCTCCTCGTAGAGGGAATCCCGTTCGATGGGGATTCGGTCGACTTCCTCGATCAGCTTGACCATGTTCGATCTTGTGAGGACCTGCTTCTTGTTGCCGAAGTCGCCTTCGTTGTAGGTGATTTCGTATTCGTGGACGAAGCCGTCGGCGTCGTCGGCGCCGTACCAGAGGGCCTGTTGGGTGATGGGGGCGGTGTTCATGATCCAGAAGCTCTTGACGTGCTCGAAGTTGTCGAGCATGAGCCGCGTGACCGCGATTCCGCGGAGGTCCATGTCTCCGGTGGGGGTTTGGATGTGCTCCAGTTCGGTCTTCTCGGGGTGGAAGGCGAGCGGGGTCATCGTGAGGAAGTTCTGGGTTTCGTCTTGCAACTCGCGGAGCTGGATGAGGTGCGAGACGCGCTCTTCGAGGGTTTCGATGTGGCCATAGAGCATCGTGGCGTACTGGCGCAGGCCGAGCTTGGCGGCGGCGCGGGCGACTTCTTTCCATTCATCGCCGTTGAGCTTTTTGCCGAAGAGCTCTTGGTGAACGCGGTCGGAGAGTATCTCGATTCCGCCGCCGGGGAGGGAATCGAGACCGGCTTCGATGAGGTCGGCGAGGGCTTGCTCGACAGTGCACTTTCCTTGGCGGGCGATCTCGGTGATTTCGACGGCGGTGAATGCCTTGACGTGAACTCCGGGTCGGACTTCTTTGACGGTCTTGATGAGGTCAAGGTAGTACTGGTAGGGGAGACGGGGGTTGATTCCGCCGACCATGTGGACCTCGGTGATATCGACGTCTCGGTGCCAGGAGAGGCGTTCGCGCACGGTGTCAAGGGTCATCTCGTATGGTTCTGGTCCGCCTTTCTTTGCGTAGAACGAGCAGAATTTGCAGAACTTGTTGCAGATATTGGTGTAGTTGATGTGCTGGTTGGCGACGAAGTAGGTCTTCTTGCCGTGCCGTCGCTCGCGCACGATGTTTGCCATGTAGCCGACGGCGGTGAGATTCGGCGATTGGTAGAGGCGCATGCCGTCCTCGAAGCTGAGGCGCGTTCCCTCGTCGACTTTGCGGTAGATGTCGATGAGGTCTTGGCCAACGATTCTCTCGGGTGCGACAGGCATATCTTTTCCTGCGTCCAGTTTACCGCCAAAGTTTCAGTTTTCTTTGAAAACTGTTGCACCATCACTCTCCTGCTCATCTCCCATCACAGATGGCAGACGAGTTTGTGACTAGCAAACGTGCATGTCTGGACAGGCTGAGAGGAGCTTCAAACAGTTGTAGAGGGTGCCAGCCCAGGCCCCGCTGTCGGTGTAGCTGGTTGGATTGTTCTCAAAGACCTTTTGAATCACGGCATCGGCGCTTGGTGAGAGTCGCAGATCAAAGATCTCATAAAAGCGCTGCTTTGCTTCAGCGGCGGTTTTGGGCGACTTCGCTTTCATTAAGGCTTGGGTGTTTTGTGTGGCAGGACCCGCACCTTTCGCGTCCCAGATCATCATGCCGTGGTACTGCATTCGGTAGGTCATCATGCTCGTAGAGACCCAGTCTTCGCCCCACTTCCAACCGTTGACATCGTTGGGGTAACAGAGATCGAGGCCCATCTTAAACATGTGGTACTGGATGGCCCCCAAGTTATCAATCACTTCTTGCTTCACCGGAGTTGTTGGATTAGCGTCCTTCGGACGCATTGCTAAGATCGCTTCGCCAAGACCCATCTGGCGAACTGTCCCGAGGACGTAGTCGGCGGGGCTCTTGTAGTGCTTCATCACGCACTTATCGCTGTAGAACTCAGGCGAGCGGGCAATGGCTAGCAAGACTTGTTTGATGTCTCCGCCTGTTTTCGTCCAGGTCCCGGCGAGCCTGTCGACGATTGCCTGCTCTGGATCCTTGTAGGCATAGAACTCCCAGAGCTTTTTACTCATATACTTAGCCGTTTCTGGCCGAGTCGCGAGCATGTCCAGGGCGGTATCTCCGTCGAAGTCTTTCGTTTGTCCCAGGATGGTCTTAGGGTCGGTGTCCCGCATAGCAGGAAAATAGCAGAAGGCTCCTGATGGCCGTTTGTCGCGGTAAATGGTCATCAGGCGCTCAGTGTTGTCCTTTCCCCCACCCCAGAAGGTATCGATATAGCCCCAACCAGTTAGGGCACGAGAAAGCTCCTGAACGTCCTTCTCGGAATAGTTTCCGATCCCCATCGTGAAGAGTTCCATGACTTCACGCGCAAAGTTCTCGTTTGGGTGGCCCTTGAACGCTCGATCCATGTCGAGATACTTCATCATCGCTGGGCTCTTGGCGACGTTTTTAAGCAGCTCGCCGAACTTCCCATTTGCACCCTTGCGAAGGACCTGAAGGTATTCCAGAGTCAGTCCCGCGTGCTCAACCTTTGCATCGCTGACCGCGAAGTGACTGTGCCAGAACAGAGAAAGCTTTTCTTGGGCGGGTCGCTTACTGGCCGCCATGTGGAGAACCCACCAGAGTCGGAATCGCCAGATTCCAAACTCGGCTTCTTCTTTTTCTTTGAACGCGAACTCGTAAGGGTGTGCGGTCACATTTTGAGGAACCGTGTCGTAGTCGATCAGCTTCTTGATCGTGGCTTCGAGTCCGGCACTAGTGCCCTCTTCAATCTCCGTCACCGACCCTCCAAAGGAGAACCTTCGGTACAGGTGAGCAATCTTCTCGCGTTCAGTGAGAGCCATGATTATATTGTAAAGGACGTTTGCCTAGTTCGTTTGGAGTTTGACTTTTCTTTTTGAAGCAACATGGGTGAGAGTCGCGGTGAACGAAGTCATCGAGTCTGGTACTTGGTAGTAGACGCGTCCTTTGATCTCATCCTCGCCATAGACAAGCTTTTGGTAGATTGGGGTGTCGCTCCCCTCAAAGAGGATGTCTTTGTTCCAGGGGAGCTTTTGCCCCGATGCGTCGCTGACTGTCCAGTCGAAGTAGGCAAAGCTTAAGAAGGAGTCTTTCACCACGAGGTTCTTGTAGCTGGTCTTGATCACAAGATACTTGAAGCCTTTCGAAGGCTCATAGCCCTTGATCTTTTCGCTGGTGAACTCCCAGCCGTTGTAGGTAACTCCAAACTCTCCCATATCGAGGGATTCACCCTTGGCGAGCATGGGAAACTTTGTGGTTTGGTCAAGATCAATCCCATCTTTGCTGAAAGCTGATTCCATCTTGACGATTTTTCCGGTGAGATCATATCGGAGAATTGGAGCATCTCCTTTGTTCACCATCACTTTGGTGACCGGGCCGGTGGAATAGATCGGAAAAGCAACGACGCACTTGACCTTTTGGGCAGGTTTGAGCGATTGGCTAATTCTTCCCTTCTTCGGCAGCCCGAGTAGGTAGCCACTGAACTTGAAGTTCTCGTCGTCTGGAGAAACGGCGGTGAAGCCAAATGTCGTTGCGCTGAGACCCATCTCTTCCTTCTGCGGGTTCTGGACGGTGAAGTTTAGGATAAGGATGCGCTGATTTTCTCCAGCGACGAGAGAGTCATCGGGAGCGGAAAAATTCATTCCTACCGTGGCCGAGTCCAAGGTGAAATGTAGCTCACGTCCTTTTGCTCCGAGCTGATAGGTGACTCCTACCTTCCCATTGTCACCTGGCAACTGAACCGTTCCCAACGTCGGCGCAGTTTGCGACGGCTTAGTAGGGGTGGACTTCGGCTTTTGTCCGCCCTGAGACAGAAGAATAGACACAGCTACAGCAACAAGGCTCATGCATCTACTTTACGCTATTCGACTTGCGGTGACTAGTCGTTTATTTCGCCAATCTAGCTCAGAGCTTTGTTCAGAATTGCCGCCATGCGGTACCCAGCAAGGACGACCTGCTTCTTGCTAAGAGTGATCATGGCTTCCATGTACTCTTCGTTCGGCTTTTGATTGGGTTTGAGGCCGTCGTAGCTGAACTTGTCGGCGAGGGCGGCGCCGGTCTTGAGCCAGGACATGATGTCGAGATTCTTCACTTGTGCCGCGGTGGGCTGGAGAGTAGGATCGGCAATCCAACGCTCGGTCACGGCTTCAACGTTTGCACTTAAACCTGCTTCGCGGTCTTTGGCGATGGCTTTGCCAACGGCTCCGTCCCAGAATCCGTGGAGGCGGATCGAACGGTCGTTGTCCGGAGCGGTGATCATAAACTTGTTCCCTCCGTCATCTCCTGCCTCGTCGTGCTCGTGGTTACTGGTGCAGTGGAGCGGCTGGTGGAGGTCGCCAACGACGTGGTTGATCCAGTACACCCAGAACGCTTGCTCACGGGGGCTGGCGTCGGGGAGTTTGTTGAGACGCGCTGCCTCGTTGATGGAGAATGTCAGGGCCACCAGGGCGTTGCTGGGTCGAACCGTCGGTTCGGAACCTCGGTAGCGGATGGGAACATCGTAGTAGTGCCACGTTTTGCACTTGACGCCTTCGTTGCCCGGAGTGCTTTCGATGTTTGGCTCAAAGCGTCGGTTATTCGCCTTGATCATTTCGTCGTAGACGCTCGGCTTGTTCCCCTTAATAAAGTCGCTCCAGGTGGAGGCTCTGCGGAAGGATTCACGGACGTCGTTGTTCAGGGGCGTGAATGTTGGCTCGCCAGCAGCGAGGATTTTTCCAAGCTTAGCCTGCACCGCCGGAGTTAGCTTGGTCCAGGCGATGTCGGCGACCTGCATGTGCCCGTCGGCACTCCATGCGAAGACGGTGGCTGGAGCAAAACACAGTAAAAGGGCAAGGCGGCGCATATCCGTAATTATGGACGGCGGGCGGCTACGAAGGTTCCGTTCGTTGACTCGGAGTGCGGAAACTTGTTTGCGCACTCCGAACGCACCTTCTACTTGACCCGGAACCTAACGCGGAGTTCCAGAGGCTCGATCTCGGCACTCGCCGAGAGGAAGTCCCAGAAGACTTCGCCGGTGTACTGGTCAACTTCCCCGTTGGTCGAAATGATCTCGCCAGGGAACTTAACGCTCACGGACATTCCAACAAACGAGCCTTCACCAGCTTTATCAGGTGACGCTTCCGACTTCTTCGCGTTCTTGATCGACTCCCCATCGACTTCGGCCATCAGCTTGCCGATCAGTTCTTTTCGCTGCCCGTCGTTGATTTTTGCGGATAAATGGGTCTTGAATGCAGAGTCCAACACTTTGCCTAGGCTGGCCTTCATGCGCCGTCCTGCCCCTTCTGGATTGGTCATGATGGAACCGAATAAGTGGTCTTCGGGTCCGAACATGATTCGAGATATGCCGACCACCATCTGCTTAGCCACCAGGTCCATTTCCGCTTCATCAAGCGAAACTCCGGCGGGGAGCACTTTGGTGAGGCTCTCTTTGAACTTGATCGCGTCGGAGTTTGCAGAGAACTGGCCCGGGTTTGGGTTGACGATTTTTTCGTAGTATTCGAAGACCCCGGGTTCAACCTCTTTTACTTGGACGAAGTTCTTGAGGGTGGTCTTCTTGGTCTTTTCGTCCTGTCCGATGATGTCGGTTAGCTGAGTGTCACCAGCTTTCACGTCTCGCGAAAGCGTTATTATCTTCTCATCTTCCTTCACCGTCTCTGTCTTAGTCCATTCGGCTCCGGCAGGGAGCTTGAAAGGAGTTGGCCACTCCTCGGCGGAGGAGGCTGGATCGCCCATCCCCATTCCCTTGCTGACAGTCAGCTTCACCGTTCGGTGCCAATCTCCGTTGGCGTCAACCACTGTGGTGGACGACGTTCGGGCACAGCCCGAAAGGGCGGCCACGGCAAGAATCGCAACAAGAAAACGCATTCCAAAGAGTATAAGCTATACTTCTATACCGTTGGGAGAAGGCTCAACGGTTCTGAAAAGGCCGGCGGATCCTCAGCAGGGTGCTCTGGCCTTCTTCTATGACGAAGGTCACGTACAAAGGAGTTTGTGAACCATGCCAACACTTGTAATTGTCGGTGCCCAATGGGGCGACGAAGCGAAAGGAAAGCTCGTTGATGTACTCGGAAGCCAGGCTTCCCTCGTCGTAAGGTATGCCGGAGGTAATAACGCCGGACATACGGTGATTGCAGACGGGCAAGAGTACAAATTCCACCTCATCCCCGCCGGAATTCTCCACCCCGGAACCCGCGCGATCGTCGGATCGGGAATGGTGGTCTGTCCCAAAGGTTTGCTTGAAGAGTGGGACAGGACAATTCTTCAGAAAAAGGATCTTGGCGAGCTAATTATCTCTTCGGCTGCCCACGTCGTTTTTCCTTATCACCGAATGCTCGACTCGCTCGAGGAGACTGCCCGAGGATCGAACAAGATCGGGACGACTTCGCGAGGCATTGGCCCGGCATACCAAGACAAGGTCGCTCGAATCGGTATTCGGATGGGCGAGTTCGTCGATCCTGCCCGTTTTTCGGTTCGGCTCCAGGCAGTTCTCGAAGCAAAGAACGAGATGCTGGTTCGCTTCGGACAAGCACCTTTGGTTTTTGAAGAAGTTCTAGCCGAGTATTCCGCCTATGCAGATCGGCTCCGACCGTTTGTCCGCGATATCGAGCCGATGGTTGCCGAAGCGGTCGAGGCTGGTGAGCGGGTATTGCTTGAGGGCGCTCAAGGTACGTTCCTCGACCTCGACTCGGGGACTTATCCTTATGTGACCTCGTCCCACCCGGTTGCCGGAGGAGCTTGTCTTGGGACGGGAATCGGACCCAGACACATTGATTCCGTTCTGGGAGTTTGCAAGACTTATACAACCCGGGTCGGCTCGGGGCCGTTTCCGACGGAGCTGGATAACGAGCTGGGCGATCACATTCGAACCATCGGCAAAGAGTTTGGAACCACCACGGGAAGAGGCCGCCGGATCGGCTGGCTTGACCTTGTCGCGTTGCGGCACGCTTGCCGCTTGAACTCCCTTTCCGGGCTTGTTGTCACTCGCCTAGACATCCTTTCGGATTTCGAGACGATTCAAGTTTGCGTCGGCTATTCGCTCGATGGCGAAGAGATCAATTACCTACCGGGCGACGTTGACGTTCTGGCTCGAGTGAAGCCCGTTTATAAGGAGCTACCAGGCTGGACCGGCGACCTGCGGCCGTGCCGCCAAATGTCGGATCTGCCAGAAAACGCTCGGGCATATCTCGACTTCATGGCGGAGTACACCAAAACCCCGGTCGCAATCGTCTCCATCGGCCCGGATCGAGCGGAAACGATCATCGTCCGCCAAGACCTCATTTGGGGCTAAGCTTCGGCTTGCAGCAAGCCAAAAGAAAGACCCCGTGCAGAACCTGCACGAGGTCTTTGCTTGCATACTAGTAACTTACTTGTTTCGTGGTCGTCGAGCGAGGCCGAGGATTCCGAGGCCTAGAACAGCCATGGAGGCTGGCTCTGGAACGGGGTTGGCTCCGCCAGGGGTGAGTTTTGCCAAGTTAAGTGCATTCGAGTCCTGGGCATAACCTGAGTCTGCCCAACTCTCCCAATCTGCATCCCGAGTTGTTGAACCGTCGCTGTTCAACCCTCGGTAGGTACTGTACACAGCGACGCGGTTAATACCTGCAACATCGAAGTCACTAATGCCTGTGGTTGCGGGAATCGCCGTGATGACATCTCCGAAGACTCGCGCGTCTCCGTTACCAACGCGATAAAACGCGTCTGGAGTAAACGTTCCAATTGTCGCTTGGTCGTACTTAAACCCGTAGGCTACTTCAGACGTCCCAGGACCTTCGGTCCAGCCGACAACATCCAGCGCGGATTGCCCTGAGGCGAGATCGAAAAGCCCGTCGTTGTCGGTGTCCAAATCCAGACCGCTCGTTGGAACAAAGTTGAATAGACCCCAAGAGTTACTGCCGTTTTCGAGGGCTCCGTTCGCAAATGCATCTACAACAGTTGTTGCAGGCTCAAGCGAACTGATCCCCGAGCCAAACCGAATGAGCAACAGACCATTAGAACCGAGAGAGAACGAGGAAAGGTCCACGACACGGTCAGCAAGACCTGCGCCTGCTCCATCTCCTTCGATCGAAACAAAGGAGATACCGGTCAAGCTAGCGCCTGGCGTCCCCTTGATCTCGGCATATTCGAATCCATCGTCAGTTCCCTGAGGATTCACAAACAGCTCGTTGATCGTAAACTGCGCGAAGGCACCCGCAGAAGCAAGCCCCATTAATGAAAGTGTTAGAAGTTTTTTCATGTGATTCCCAACCAAGCGAGGAGCGACATTGCCCCTCAAACCCTCATAGTTAACTTCAAGTTTGTTAAGCCAAGATTAGGGCTATGTTAAGAACAAAAAAGCCCCGATCACAGATCGGGGCTTTCGGTAATTGGATTCAGCTTTGGATTACTTGTTTCGGCGTCGTCGAGCAAGGCCGAGGATTCCGAGTCCGAGAACAGCCATCGAAGCAGGCTCTGGAACAGGGTTCACAGAACCTGGGCTCAGCAGCGGGATGTTAGCCGCATTAGGGTCAAGGACGAAACCTGAGCTTCCGTACAACTCCCAGTCTTGAGTGCGACTAGTAACGCCGTCACCGTTTAGACCACGGTAAGCACTGTAAACAACGGAACTCGTCGTATTAATACCGGTGCCAGCTCCATCAAGAGCTCCGGCGATAATTGCATCGCCACCAGTTATACGATAGAAGGCAGCTGGTGAGGCAGACGTTCCGGCCCGAACTAGTGAAGCATATGACCAGTCAGTAGCGTTATCGACGTAGCCGAAAGAATCCACAATGGTGGTCCAAGGTGTCGAGTCCAGAACGCCGTTATTGTCTGTATCAAGGTCGCCAGTAACAGTGCCGGTGAAGTCTGTGACAAGCGCCCATGTGCTTGACCCATTCTGAATATCAGGCGTAAAGTCGAATGTTACGACACTTGTCTGCGCGCTACCACTCACGACACTGGTGGAAGCTCGCAACAGAAAGAGACCGTTAGTTCCAAGAGAATTAGCACCGCCGCCGATCGTACCAAGGTTAATCGCGGTGTTGACAAGTCCAGCGTTCGTGCTGTCGCCATCGATTTCAACAAACCAAAGATTTGCAAGGGAAGCTCCTGCGGTCCCACTTATTTCGAAGTACTCGTTCGGGCTATCGGTCCCATTGGGGTTAGTAACCAGCTCATTGATTTTGAACTGCGCGAAGGCGCCCGCCGAGGCAAGCCCAACCAAAGAAAGCGTGAAGAATTTTTTCATCAGAAGTCCAAAGCACGCGAAGAGCCCCTTTGCCCTCCGACCCTACTATTAAACCTCACAACTCGCTTCAGGTCTAGTCTTTATGATTAACGTTTGATGAAATCGAGTTTGACTGGTATGAATACCGGTAGCCCTGAAAACGGCTGGGGCTAAAGTCCGCCAATGGAACTTCGAGGTTCTGCAGCAGTCTGAATAAATGGTTCTCCGCAAGGAGACCTTATCCACAAACTGCAATGCTATTAGGAGCCGCTTCTCCCCCGAGGTTGGCTCCTTCTTTTATTGGCAAGGTTTCATTTCGGTTACCAGCGCTCGATGAGGGAGGCTCTTCACACTTTCCCTCCTAACTAAAATTCAATTCGCAATCCGTCATAAGCAAGTCGGACGTGCTCGGGTAAGTCGGCCTCGTAGGTGTTGTGATCATATTCATGACTGAGATGGGTCAGATATGCCCGCTTTGGCTTGAGCTCTTCGATAACTAACATGGTCGCCTCGAAGTGAAAATGATTCGGATGGGGGGCGTGCCGAACTGCATCGATCACCAATGTCTCTAGACCCCACAGCATCTCCATCGCGACAGGCGGGATGTGGTTCACGTCGGTGATGAACGCAAAGTCATTCACCCGAACTCCGGTGACCGGATACTTTCCGTGCATCACGTCAAATGTTCGAACTTCCATTCCGCCAACCTGAATGACTTCGGGGACATCCTTCAAATCGAATCGGGGCACCCAGATTCCCGGGGGAGTATCCATGAAGGCGTAAGGGTAGATGCGGCGAATGTCTTCTTGATACCGGGGAATGGCGTAAACCGGAACGGACTTCTCTCCGACGACGCAAATCGAACGCAAATCGTCCATTCCCATCACGTGGTCAGCATGCGTGTGGGTGATAAGCACGGCCTCAAGGTCATAAACCTCTTCCCGAGTGAGCTGCAACCGCATCTCCGGCGCACAGTCGATTTGAAGGTTGCCAGTCGGCCCCATGAGCAAACAAGAGGAACGTGTCCGGTGGTTCTTCGGGTTTGCTAGAAACGCGTCCGAGTATCGAACGCCAAGCATCGGAACACCGTTACTGGTGCCTGAACCAAGAATCACGGCAGTGCCAGAGGACACGTTAAATCTCTTCGGCTCGTTTCAGAACCTCGAAAGCGACGTAGGAACTTGGAATCTCGGTGTATTGGGAGATCCGCTCCAAACACCTAGCAAAGCTTCGCTCGTTTACATCGTCAAAGTTTGTTTGTTCTCGTCGGGCGTCGGCGACGATCGAAACGGCAGCATCAAAGAACCGCCCTCGGTTTTGTGGCAAAGATCGGTTGGCGACTCCGGCGAATTCGCGGCTAATCTTCTCATAAACCGCTTCCCAAGAAGTTTTCGTCTCAAGCTCAGCCTTCATCTTGGCCATATCGGCCTCTTGCATTCGGCGGCGCTCCGCGTCTCGTCGCTTGGTCAGGTCCCAGTCCTGTTGGCTTGTTCCGTCAATGACTCTTAGCCGGGTCGGTGATCCCAGAGCTGCGGTAGCGGTCGACTCGATTAACCGAGACGTTGCTGGCATCCTCAAATGCCCGCCCAACTCTCCTTGACCACCGGGGACTCCAATGACCAAGTAGCCGTCCTCCAGTGCTATGGGCACTGCCGACGAAAGAGCGGTCCAGACACCGATTCCCGTGACTCCCGCCTTCACCTGAGGGAGAATCTGTGGCCACAACTCCGCTACTTCTGCCATGAGCAACCGGAGTATAGCCCGTGATTAGGCAAAAATGCCGACCTCAAAACCGCAATCTCCGCCAATCTTGCGCGTTAGAATCAATCATGGTTTCTCTTCGCCCGCTGGTCTTGTTCCTTCCGCTATCAATCGTCGGTTGTGCGGGTCCGGGTTCGGCATCAACAGCAGTGTGTGGACCAGATTCATTTGTTCCTAACTACTCTACGGAGGTCAACCTAAAGCGGTGGGAATCGCTACCGATCAGGGTGTACTTCCAAACAGACACCAATACGGGTGGCGTCAACATTGAAAACGAGTCTCGCCAAGGATTCGACGACTGGGAAGCTGCACTAAGCCAAAATCTTTGGACTGAAGTCTCTTCCGCTGCCAGCGCCAACCTGGTCGTTCGAGTCCAAGCTTCCTCGCCACAGAGCACACTTGCTGAAACCACCATTTACTTCTTCTCAGGTCAAAACATCATCACTCGAGCCGAAATGGTGATCTATACATGGCCTTCTCTTCCGACTGGGGGCTACGCAGGTACCGCAGCGCACGAACTGGGTCATGCCCTCGGGATCAACGGCCACTCCAGTAACGTTGCCGATATCATGTACTTCACTGGAAACGCCACAGACTTGCTGACCCAGAACGACCTGAATACGATCAGAACGGCTTACTGTGGATTTGGGCTTCTCAAGACCGCCCCACCATCTAGAGCGGCAGGTGTCCTGGTTTCTGAGAAAATTTCTTGTCCGGCGCCCTAAAGCCGCTTAGTTGGCACGAATCATGCGAGTAGGTTGTTGAACCTATCGGCTGAGCCTGGATTGAACCTGCCAGGTACCATGAAAGGACTAGTATTTTTACGAGGACAATGAATTTGAAGAAACAAGAATTGGCGTTTGGGATCATGATCGGTGCCGTTGTTACCAGTGGTCTGTTTGTCACCTCCGGCTGCAAAGGTAAGACCGCCGAAGTGATGGCCACGGTCAATGGTGAGCAGATCACCCGAGAAGACTTCTACACCTACATGGAGCACAAACCATCGGTCATGGTGCAAACTCCGCAAGGAGCCACGAGCGCTAACGTAGCGACTCCCCTCAACTTTCAGTCCCTCAACGATCTCATCAACCAAAAGCTCCTCGAACAGATGGCGAAAGACGAGGGTGTCTACCCATCCGAGCAGGAGATCAAAGATGAAATCTCTTTCCAACAAACTAAGAACCAAGGCTTTGTAAAAACTCTCACATCGCAGGGTTACACGATGTCAGAAATCCGACGCCAGCTCGCTCTGGAACGATGCCGGTTCAAGTTGATCACGAAAGGAATCAAGATTTCTGACTCCCAAATCGACAACTACATCAAGAACAATCCTCAGCAGTTCGTCAATCCTAAGACCGTCGACCTCAGTTGGGTCGTTGTAAAGGACGAGGCCACCCAAAAGGAAGTGGATTCCGCCCTCAAGGCAGGAGACACCTTCTCCATCATTGCAACTCGCTACAGCGTTGCAAAGACGCCGACTTATCCTAGCCGACTGTACTCTCAGTTCCCCGACCGACTCAAGCAGGTTGTTGACAAGCTGGCTGAAGGCGGAACGAGTGACTGGCTCGTCGATGGGGCAAACAAGGTGCGATTCCGTGTCGAAAAGAAGACCGAAGCTTCAAAGATCGAAATCAAGCCTTGGATGAAAACCGAGATCTCGCGAGCTTTGGCTACGCAGAAGGGCTCGGTCGCGGTTGACCTAGACAAGCGATTGCTTGCAAAGCGAAAGGATGCAAACCTTAGCGTCACTCCAACTGGGCTTAAAGAGCAATTCGACAATATTGCAAAGTCACTCAAGGAATCTGACGTCAAAGCTGGAACATCGACGACAACCGAAACCAATCCTAAGTAAACGAAAAAGCCCTCGGCGAGTACCGAGGGCTTTTTTATGTCCGAAAGTTTGTAACTAAGCTGCGCGAGAAGCCGAGCTCAGCCCGTCTGTCAGCATCTTGACGTGCTCCGAAGAGAACTCATCGGTCTTCACGTACTCCTGCATTGCAGATTCCATTTGGGAAAATGAAGGTGATGTCCATGTTCCGAGCGGGTCACTGCTCGAGTCCAGCTTCGTCAAAGTCAGTCTAAGCTCACCGCCTTCGGCATACTGCAAACCGTAGCGAACAAGGTCAGGAATAGAAGTGTAGACACCGTTGACCTTGCTGGTGCCGTCGGTGAATACTTGCTCACTCACCCAATAGAGTCGTCGAAACATCGTTGTTTTGTAGCTCCTGCCGATTAACGGCTTGTTATATTTTGACGCCAAGTATGTGGAAAAGTGCCCAATTCTCAGCGAATTGACTCAAGTATCGGTCGATTGTGTTGTCCCACCAGGTCAAGTGACCCATTTCTGGTAGCAATACAAGGGTTTTCGCGAGTGCGCCAAAATGGATACGTGACTGATCTCTTTGTCCCCGACGAGCCAGCCATGCTTGCTCTGGGCGAACGACTCTGCAAGGTCCTGAGACAAGGCGATATCGTTCTCTTTGAAGGAAACCTCGGGGCAGGAAAGACGACGCTGATCCGGGGAATCCTCCACGGGTTCGGTTGGAGAGAGCCCGTTCGGTCCCCCACTTACAACCTGTTTTCGCCGTATGACACGAATCCCCCTGTGCTGCACGCCGATCTGTATCGTTTGTCCGACGCGCAAGGTACGGGCATCGAAGACTATTTGGATAGTCACCTCTGCCTGATCGAGTGGCCGCTTGCTCTGGCTACATTGGTTCGACTCGAAGACTGCGCCAAGGTGCAAATCTCCATCGAGGGCTCCGGACGGTACGTTACTCTGAGTAACATCAATCTATGATTCTTCGCGTCGGGCTCATCAGCGCTGCCCATGTGCACACTCCCAGCTACGCCCACAACTTCGCCTCCAACCCGTGCGCCGAAATTGCGGGAGTCTGGGATGATGATGTCTCCCGAGGAATGGAGTTTGCTAAACAGCGCGGAATCCCGTTCTTCAAAGAGCTTTCGGATTTGCTGGCCAAGTGTGATGCCGTAGCGATCAGCAGCGAAAACACCAAACACTTGGCTCACATCCAAGCCGCCGCAAACGCCGGCAAACACATCATCTGCGAAAAGCCCGTTGTCGTCCGGCACGAAGATTTTCAAAAGGTTCGCGAAGCGATTGCAGCTAACAACGTAAAGTTCATGACTGCGTTCCCTTGCCGTTTCTCTCCTGCCTACCAATCCCTCAAGCAACGCGTAAAGAGCGGCGAGCTCGGCGAAATCAAAGCGATCAACGCCACCAACCGCGGCCAGTGCCCAAAGTCGTGGTTTATCCAGGCCGAGCTTAGCGGCGGCGGAGCCATGATTGATCACGTCGTTCACGTCGCCGACCTCCTTCGCGATCTACTAGGTGAAGAGCCTTCGCATGTTGAGGGCCAGATCGGTTCCAACATGTACGGCGGTACAAACTGGGACGACACCGCAATGGTCACCCTTGACTACCCGAGCGGAGTCTTTGCCACTCTCGACAGCTCCTGGTCCCGCCCGTCCTCGTTCCGAACCTGGGGCGACGTGACGATCAAGATCGTCGGCACCAAGGGCGTCCTCAACACAAACCTCTTCGACCAATCATTAGGCCATTACAAGAACGACCGATCAAAGTCGTTTGCGGATCAGTGGTACGGAAGTGATCTCGACGGAGCGATGATGGGAGCGTTTGTTGATGCCTGCCTTGACAATGCCGAAGTCCCTATTACGCTTGAAGATGGCCTTGCTGCCGCGCAAGTTTCTCTGAAGGCATACGAGTCATTGAAGCCTCGAGCCGCGTAGAAACGAGTTCATGACCATTCGCGTTGCTCACGATTTCAGTTGCTCCTGGTGCTGGGTCGGTCTTTTCCATGCTCTTCGATTGGAAAAGGAGTTTGGGGTGACAATCGAATGGGTTGGATACGAGCTGTTTCCTTCTGAGATGGAGTGGGATTACTCCTCGTGCCCTCTTGAGCCTAAGAACAAGCCTAAAACTCCCGGGCGCTTCGCGATTCACTCGTTTGCCGAAGGAATCGCGGTCCCCAATGTTGATCGGCCCTACGAGCAGCGCACTTACAACGCTCACCAGGCCATCGAGTTTGCCAAAACTGAAGGTGTTGCGAACCAGCTTGTCGAGCGACTCTATCGTGCTCATTGGGAAGAAGGCAAGGACATCAACGAGTTATCCGTTCTGAGGGAAGAAGCTGTCGGGATTGTTAAGGACGTAGATGAGATGATCAAGGCGATCGAAGAAAACCGCTTCGACGACAGAATCACTGACTTCGATGAGCCAGCTTACGCAAGCGGCGTATATAACCTTCCGACCTTCTTCATCGGCGAAGAGCGTCTTGCCGAACAGCCTTACAAGAAGCTCCGAGCCGCAATGGAAAAGCTGATTCCGGCTAACCCGGCCGGGCTGGTTTACCGAGACTTGGTGTTCACGAACCCACATGCGGATCGACCATTCACGTTCATTAATATGGTTACGACCATCGACGGGAAAATCATTACCGGCGACCGAGGCGAGCACGTCAGCGATCTGGGTTCTGCGAACGATCACCAAATCATGAACCGACTTGAGCACAAGGCTGACGCAGTCCTCTGCGGGGGAACTTCCGTCAGGGCGAGCGGCAACTGGGATCCGGTCACTCCCTACCGAATAGCGGTGACGCGATCAGGAAATCTAGATTGGTCAAGGCCATTCTTCACCGGTGGAAAAGCAATAGTGCTGCACCCAACCGACGCCCAACCCCAAGTTCCGGCTGGTATCGAAGCCATCGCCTTCAAAGACTGGCCAGATGCCCTGAAACTGCTCAAAGAGCGTGGAATCGAGATCATCAATGCAATGGGTGGGAGCGAGATCAATGCCTACCTGCTGGAAGCCGAATTGATAGACGAGCTATTCCTTACCCTCGCTCCAAAAATAAAGCTGGGAGAGGACATCCCGACCTATGCAGGCGGAACCCCGCTGCCTCGCGAGAAGGTGCAGTCCTACAATCTTGCCGAAGTTCATCACATCGAGGACGAAATTTTCCTGAGATACACAAAGAAATGAATCCGCTAGCACCCACCATGTTCCTCCGGCGCAACGCCGGGAAAACGGTGCCATTGGTGCTGGTCATCACCCTTGCGGTGATGCTCATCCAAAGCATCATCGCTCTGATCAATAGCATTCCGCTGAGCATCCGAACGATTTACCGCTACACGGATGCGTTCCTCGGGGTTTCGCCTCGGCTCGATCCCGCCAAGACTCCGGAGTTCGTCAAGATTCTTACCACTAAGCCGCCAACCGAGATTGATCGCGTGATCCTGTGCCGCGGCAGCGGAGCCCAGGTCAAAAGCATCGTCGGGAAGTGGCCTTTTGCTGTCATGGCGATGGACCGCCCAGACATCGATTACTACCTAAAGCGCCAGGGCGCGACCGGAATCACCGGTCGTTTCCCCAAGGACGGCGAACCAGAAATGATCGTCAGCGAGCCGGTCGCTCGCAACCAGAACCTGAAGATCGGCGACATCTTCCTAAAGCCTGACGAGGCTGAAAACTTCTCCCGAATGCCCGTAAAAGTTGTCGGGATCATAAAAGCGGAGCGCTGGTTAATGCTGAGCAATAAGCAGTACTACGCCGATACCCAGCCCATCCCGATCGACTTTGCCTTGGTTTTCACTAAGGATCGATCCAAACAGGGCGAGTATGACCGCTGGGCGGAAAAGAAGATGAAAGGCGAGTTTGCCCAAATATTCGCCTTCCACCAAATCGAAAAGCAGTCTGGTGAAATGTTCGCGGTGCTCTACAAGATTATCAATCTCGTTATTGGAGTACTAGTCATCGTCATCACCACGATGATGGGCATGTTGATGAACATTTACCAAAGTCAAAGGCTCGTCGAATTCGGGCTACTCCAGGCAATCGGATTTACCAAACACCAACTCCTTAAAAGAGTGCTCATTGAGTCCTTGATTGTGATCATCGGCGGTTGGTTCGTCGGTCTCGCCGCCGCTCGAGGCGTTCTGCTCATCGCACAAGCCTCTCTGATGACACCAAACGCCTTCGCCTTGGACGTCGCCGACCCAATGGCCCTGCTGTACACCGTCCCCGTTCCAATAGCGATCCTTATCGTCGCGATTGGCACCATCTGGCTAAGGTTCCGAAATTTCGATCCGGTCGCAGTGGTTGAAAGGAGGCTTGTTTGATCCAAGCAACCAACGTCTCTCTTGTCTACAATGACCACGAGAAGCAAGTCTTCGCCTGCAACGACGTCACCCTAGAGGTCAAACCCGGCGAGTTCCTCGGAATCCTCGGCCCCAGCGGCTCCGGCAAAAGCTCTTTGCTTTACTTGCTGTCTGGCCTTAAAAACCCGTCCAGCGGAACGATCCACCATCATGGGAAAGACCTCCAAAGCCTGAACGATCAGCAACGTGCTGAACTAAGAAAGAAGCACTTCGGCTTCGTCTTTCAGCAACCGTTCCTACTCGGCTACCTGACTGCCATCGAAAACATCCTTGCGATCTCCCCCGCCTCGAAGCAACGCGCCGAAGACCTCCTGGCTGAACTTGGACTCAAAGACAAACTCCACCGCCTCCCCCACGAACTCTCCGGCGGAGAACGCCAGCGAGTCTGCGTCGCGCGCGCGCTCATCAACCAGCCCGAGGTGATCTTCGCAGACGAGCCAACGGCGGCGCTAGATCACAAGAACGGTGAGCAGGTCGTTCAACTCCTCAACCAACACCGTGGTCAGGGCTCCCTAGTCATGGTCACCCATGATCCGACGATGTTACGTGACGCAGATCGATTGGCGCAAATGGTGTCAGGATCTCTTGAAAAGTCTGGTTGAACGCAGTTGCCGAAAGTGTTAGAATTGGTCCATGAACTCTAAGTTGACGGCGATTCTTTCCGTATGTCTGACTTTGTGTGTCCAGTCGTTGTTGGCGCAGTCAACGGTGGCCTCGACGGGATTGACTAATGTGGCTGCGAACGCCTCCGTCCAGCACAGGGCTTTGGTCGCCGACGCCTCGGGCGCAACTACAATTCTGGAAGCCTATTCCGGTGTTACGAACAAGTACAGCATTGCCGTGATGCGCTACACATCCTCAGGTGCTCTGATTCCCGTCGAGTCGAGCACTGAATTCGTAAGCGATAGCTTTGAATGTGACGCGGCTAGTGTAGACGCCCAAGGTCGCTACGCATATGTTGGGCCGTTGATGCTCAATGGAGTGAACAAGCTCGTGCTGCGAGCGTCCACGATCGCAGTTGGCCCCAGCGGCGGCGTTTTTACCGACCTCGGTACATATGATCGAGAAGTCGATTACGCGGCGATTACGACGGCGAGTGATCCGACCTACTGGCTGGTATCGGTCTCCTCTAACCAAGGTGGGGGTCGAATCATGCTCGTTCGTAAGGACTCTGGAGTGGTCGCCCTTTCTGCTCCCGCTGGGTTCGTCGGTAAGGTCGACAAAATTGTAGTCGATGGAAAAGGAAGAGCGTATCTGACGGCCTATGGGAGTAGTGGTTCCGGCGGCAACAGTCAGGTCATCGCTTTCGATAAGACCCTGACTCAACTATGGCAGAAGACTGAGCCTCTATATTTTCAAGATTCAAATGGAGGACACTTGCGCTTTTATGAAGCTGTGTTCGCTGGTGAGTCGGATGTCTATATTCATAAGTCGGAAGACGACTATTCAACCACCACAAGCGTGCTCAACCTGATTCAAAAAGTTGACCCAAATACAGGCGCAACAATCTCAAGCATTTCTTATCCCGACAACGAATACTTGGACATGGTCAATGGTGTTGTTCTCAAGGACGGGAATGTTTCGTACACTGAATACAACGATGACGGGAACGCACGGTCGATCCGCTTAACTTCTAACCTCGGAGTCGTTTACTCATCAACTATCTCAGGATTGGGCGGTGGTCAGTTCAGGTATCCGGAAACGTCAATCGACCGCGCCGGCAATCACACCTACACCTTTACAAGTACCTCGTTGACCGGCTCGCACGCGACGAAAGTTGTCTATGTGGACAACCAGGGAGTGACTAGGTGGACTCAAACCATTGATTCGACAACCGGAAATCTTGAAACTAAGGGCGTCTCGTTTGGACCAGCAGGTGAGATCTACGTTGCTAGGTTTGAGTCCGCAACGGCTCCCCAGTGGAGAATCTCCAAGCTTCAACCTGCCACATTCCTCCCAGTTGTCGGAGACTTCAAGTCAGCAAACACAGCGATCATGTACGTGAAGTTTGACGGATCTGCCACCAGGCTCCACAGAACCGGGGCGGGCACAGTGCCGATGACCTTCACTCATGGAAACGCCTTCACACCGATTGCGATACACACAACTTCAGGAGGCACTTCCTGGATGCTTTACTCGGGTGTGGCGGTTGGCTCCGGAAAGGTCGTTGCGGTGAACGCGTCTTCTTCGATCCCAACAGTAAACTCGAACTTTACGCTTCCCGCAAACTCCGGATCAATGAGAGATATCGCGGTTGATAGTTCTGGAAGGGTTTGGATATTGACCCAAGTCACAATAGGGAACTCGAACTATCTGAAGTACCTTCGTCTGAATAGTGCGAGGACTGCTGTGGATATCAACCGCACACTTCTGATCTCCAGTCAAACTTCGGGAGTGCGATCGTTCGATCCCATAGGCACAAGTTTCCGTTTTGGTTGCACAACCATTGGCTCCACCAGCATCCTTGCCAGGATCATTGCGGGTGACTCCGCCGGAGCGTTTCAATTTGAATGGGTAGACGGTTCCACAAATCGGGGTGTCCAAGACCTACGTACGGATACTAGCGGAAGGTCGCTAGTTCTTCTCTCAGATTTCAGCGGTGATTCGCCGGGCAGCTTCATGCGGGTCAATACAACCCTGACTGCGATTGAATTCACATCGCAACTGCCATGGTCGCCGGGACTGACCCCGTTGGCCCTTGGAGATGCATTGTCAGGGAACGTCCGGATACTTTGGCAAGAAGTAGGAGGCAAAGTCTTCTCCAGGAACCTGCTGAACGGTAGCTTTGGCCCTGCAACGCAGATTCCAGCCATCATGAACTAGTCTCAACGAGTATTGCTAATGAGACCCCGGAACATTTGCTCGAAACTTGTTGTCTAGATGTATCGTAAAAACAATTGAGGTATTATCCTCAATTGCGTCACACGGGCAACCGCGTGGCTTCTGTGGGCCTAAACAATCCACAAAAGGATGAAACTTAGACGAAGAGATGAGGGGAGACGGTTTGCAAGCTGGTCATGCTCGATGAAGAGACCACACCAAGTTGCACAAGTTTGCTCGATTCGAATCGTCCCATTCTCGTCGGGTTTCTCGCACAAGAGTGATCTTGTGTCTGCGAAAGGTTAACATTGAGGACTGTGTGATTGACAACTATAACTCTTCTTACGCTTAGCGGCCTATGTTGCGCCGCCGTCGCCGTCGACCCAAGTCGCCTTGGGTTTATGGGTTGGCTTCGAGGCCTTTTCGAAGGCAAAACCAAACCAGAACCAGCACACGCTGCCGCTGCCCCTCCTCGCCTCCGGCAAGAAGGCGGATGGACAACTATCGAGTGCGATGACATCGAGGCATTCGACGAATGGCTCGACCGAGATTCCGAAGGTCTGCCCTACCGGCCAGGCGAAGAGCCATCCTTGGGTAGCCATCTGCTCATTGAGCTGTTCGGCTGCGACGGAACAACTCTTGAGAAAGACGACACCGTCGGCGAAGCTATGGTTGCCGCCGCGAACGTCTCCGAAGCCACCATCGTTGCCGACTGCTTTAAGGAATTCAAGCCTTATGGCGTTAGCGGAGCGGTGATCATCCAGGAGTCGCACTACACGATCCACACCTGGCCGGAGCACGGCTACGCAGCGGTGGACCTCTTCTACTGCGGTGGCACCGTCAAGGTCCGCCGAGCTGTCGAGCTTCTCCAGGATCGATTCAAACCCGCCCGAATCAAATTCCTCGTCGTCCGACGCGGAAGCCAGAGCGAAGTCGAGCGGTAAGTTCGCACGCTGATCAAAAACCGGAACTCGTAGGGTTCCGGTTTTTTTGCCCCTAGCCTAGCACCCTTCTCCCTCGAACGCTTTCCGAGGAAAGCAATCTCCCGGGGTATTTGATAAATGCAGTCTTGTGAGTTGACCGATGACGACCTGTCGACGTTTGGAAACAAATCGATCATGAACACAGAATCCTAGAACAGGGCACAAACAATCCGTATACTCTGTTGAATCTGTCGAGCAATGTCCAACCCCGACCTCACCATCATCGTTCCTGCCCTGAACGAGGAAAGAACGATTCGAGAGGTTGTCGAACGCCTGCTTGCCCTCAACGCAATCACGCAGATCATCGTTGTTAACGACGGTAGCACCGATAATACGGCCCAAATCCTCGACGAGTATCAACACAAAATTGAGATCGTCACCAACCAAAAGTCGAGCGGAAAAGGGGCGGCCATCGTTAAGGCTCTGCCTCTCGCAGAGGGCAAACTTGTCGCCATTCAGGACGCAGACCTTGAGTACGCCCCGGAAGAACTCGTCACCCTGGCCAAGCCTATCCTTGAAGGCAAGACCAAAGTCGTCTTCGGAAACCGGTTCCACCACGGTCTACCGAAGGAAATGGCGATTCCTAACAAGATCGTCAACATACTCCTTGCCGCAACGGTAAGAATTCTCTTTGGAGTCAAGCTCCACGACGAAGCCACCTGTTACAAACTAGTAGACACCGAACTGCTTCGGAAAATGAACCTGCAGTGCACTAGATTCGAGTTCTGCCCAGAAGTCACCGCAAAGGCTATCCGGCTTGGAGCCGAAATCACCGAACTTCCCATCAGCTACGTCCCGAGAACCAAGGCCGACGGGAAAAAGATCCGCTGGACTGATGCTCCCGATGCTTTCCTAACCCTGTTCAAGTACCGATTCTGGAAACCTTGAGGGAGTGTTAACACTCCGATAACCACTTTGCCGCGGCCACCAGGGTTAGACTCGGCGGTAATGATCGTCCCGATAGCCGCCACACTGGTCCTAGCCCAACAACCTCAATTCGAAGCACCTGCTGGGGATAAGCTGGCAAAAATCGTCTACGGAGGAGAAACCGTACTGCCGAATGGCCGAATCATCACTCCCTTGGGCAAGCGGATGTACACCGCAGAAAACCTATGGCGAGTCGAGTTGTCGCCCGACGAGAAGACTCTGGTCGGCATCACTGAAGCGGGTCTATCGCTTTTCGACCTCTCCCAGACGAATCCGAAGCAAAGAATCATAGCTATCCCCAAGGGCTCCATTGCCGGGAAGTTCTCGGCCGACGGTGCGACTTTTGTGGCTGGAGGCGGCGAGAACGGAGACCTCCTAGTCTTTGATACGGCATCCTGGAAGATCGTCAAGCGGATTTCCATCAAAACGGTCGAGGAAAAGGACCCTTTCATAGTCGATCTCGCCCTCAGCAAAGACTCCCGTTATGCGTACACGATCGATGTAGCCCATCAAAAACTCGTTACGATTGATTTGCAGGCCGAGAAGGTGATTGCGAGCGTCAGGGCCGGGCGCCAACCTTACGCGATCGAGTTATCGCCAGACGGAAAATCAGTCTTTGTCGCCAACATTGGAATCTTTGACTACGAACTTGTTAAGAAGCCGGAAGAAGGTAAGGGGAATCCGCGTGGCCTTACGAGGCCGCCGTTTGGCTTCCCGACACCCGAGGCTACCAAGGGAATGCAGTTCGAGGGGCGAACCATCGCCGGCCTGGGGGATCCGCTGGTGCCTGATGCCCACTCCGTCTGGAAGTTTAACGTCGTCCAACCCAATGCTCCCTTCCCGACACGTAAAGTCAAAACAGGAATCCTCATCCACGCTCCGGCTGGACAAGGAAAGGCCGTCGGCGGAAGCTCTCCCAATGCACTCAAATTCGTTGGAAACGATCTGTTGGTCTCGAACGCCAATAACGATAGTGTCCAGGTCTTCGACACCTCACTCCAGCTAAAGAAGACGATCACCCTCAACCCCCAGCCGCTCCTGAAAGGTTATCGCGGAGTCATTCCAACCGGCCTTGCGACCACATGGGATCAGAAGCGAGCCTTCGTCTGTGCAACCGGAATCAACGCGGTTGCTGAGCTCGATCCAAAAACCTGGACCGTCAAAGGATATCTTCCCGCCGGAGACTGGCCGATCGCCGCCACATTTAACAAACGGGGAGAAATGTTTGTGGCAAACAGCTACGGAATTGGCATGGGACCCCGAGGCTACAAAGAGTTCCGAAAACCGGACGACGAGCGATACGGAATGCCGACCACCGGTGCCATCACGGGTGAATACCTACCCGGAATGATCACAAGGTTCCTCCCAAAACCTACACCTGAACACACGCAAACCGTTCTTAGGAACAATGGCCTGCTGCCCGTCAATCGGACGCCAAAATTCCCCAAAGAGATCAAGCACGTCGTCTTTATCACAAAGGAGAACCACACGTTTGACGGAATCTTTGGCTCGCTGAAGGGTGCAAACGGAGACCCGGACTACGACATGCACGGCATGAACGGCTTCATCGATGGCAAGAAGGACCAAAAGGTGCCAATCATGCCGAACCACATCCGGCTCGCCGAGCAGTTTGGCATTTCGGATAACTTTTACATGGAAGTGGGGGCATCGGGCGCCGGACACCGATGGCTGGTCGGAGTCTACGCATCTTTATGGACTTCGCGCCTCTACTACTCTGGTTGGAACTTTAAAGCTAACGATGCCGCAAAAGGAAGGCTCATCAGCTTTGGATCCAATGGGAGCCAGATTCCCGAAGACTATTTGGAGAACGGGTCGATGTGGGAGCACCTCGGACGCAATGGTGTCAGCTTCCGCAACTATGGCGAAGGCTTCGAGTTTGCTGACTCCGACGAAGAAGCTCCGTTCAGCAAAACCGGAACCGGTGAAGTCGTCAATTTTCCAATGCCGAAGGTCCTCTTTGATAACACCTGCTTCGAGTTTCCCGGTTACAACAACAACATCCCCGATATTGTGAGGGTCGACTGGTTCAAGGATGATCTCCAGAACAATTATCGAAGCAAGGGCAAACCGCTTCCGAAGTTCATGAACATCGCTATCTGCAACGACCACGGGGCGGGGCCAAATGCGAAGCAAGGTTTCCCGTTCACCAGTAGCTACCTGGCGGACAATGATATGGCCCTAGGACAAATCGTTGATTATCTCTCTCACACTCCCGAATGGAAGAACATGGCGATCTTCGTCACCCAAGACGACGCTGGGGGAGATGCGGACCATGTTGACCGTCAGCGGAGTTTCGTTCTCGCAATCTCACCGTATGCCAAACGTGGGTACGTGAGCCACAAGCACACCAGCATCATGAGCATCATCAAGTCGATCTATCAGATCTATGGACTTGGACCAAACAACATGTTTGATGCCGTGGCGACTCCGCTGGATGACATGTTCACGGACAAACCCGACTTCACGCCATATAAACATGTCGCTGCGGACCGCCGAGTCTTCCGACCAGAGGAAACACTCGATCCAACAGATCCAGACTTTAAGCGACGAAGGGCGATGAAATCCGTTCAGATGGACGGAAAAGAGTGGTTCAAATGGCTAGAGCAACAGCAAAAGGGTGGACAACGTTAATCTTGTAAAATGTTGTTAATCGAATTAACAACATTCTCTAAACATCCCGCTAACACTTCTTTAACAAATAGATTGAATGCTCTTCGTTGGGAGAATTTCTTATGCGAAGAGCATTTACACTTATTGAGCTACTCGTCGTTATCGCAATCATCGCGATCCTCGCTGCCATCCTGTTCCCGGTCTTTGCCCAGGCAAAGCTCGCTGCAAAGAAGACCAAGTCTTTGAGCAACGTCAAGAACCTCGGAACCGCTTATCACATCTACCTTTCAGATGCAGATGACACCACGCCATCGATCTGGGGTACCAATGATCCTGCCAACTGCACCCCTCCAACTAACATTGGTGGATGCAGCAATGAGTGGTGGATGCCGATCTTCCCTTATTTCAAGTCGATCGACCTCATCTACTCCGATGAGCGACAGGATCCTGATACCAACGCACTTCGAAGAGGCGTCTACGGTGCGCGATTCATCTCTGCCTATGGCTATAACTGGGGTCCGTTCGGATGGCGCGGAGGCGGAATGCTTCAGAAGCAGGTAGCAATACCTCGTCCAGGAGGCGGATTCGGCAACATGAATGCTGGAATCAGCGCAACCTCGATCGTTGAGCCTGCGAACATGTTCGCTTTCGGGGACACCTACGATACTCCTCGAGCAACTGTCGGAATCGGATTTGCAGGAGACTCCTACCGCGGATTTTCTAACCTCGCGCTTCGCTACAGCGGCTCGTTCAACTACGCGTTCGCCGATGGCCACGCAAAAGCTCTGAAGGTCAAGGGTGGAATTCTTCCTGGCGCGTTCAACAATCGATGGATCATGCCTAGCAACCACGTCCAGTTCGGTTCCAGCTTCTGCGCTGATCCGTTCGCAATGATACAACCAGAAGATGGCACCACCTCGAACCTCAATACGACCCCTCGTCCGCCAGCTCTGGCTTGCGGTGCATACGCTCAGTGGGTAGTCGACCAGGCCACCGCAGTTTGCGCTGGCAACAGCACGAGTACCGTTTGCCGCTGGGGTAACTAACTAGATACATGTTGCCTAGATGAGATCTGGGCAACATAAAAGCCTTTGCATTTCGCCCGCTCTTTGAGCGGGCGATTTTTATTATCCAACTCTTAATTAAATGCAAACGTTCTGTTAATAGACTGAATGAATAGTAGTTGTGGGAGATACATTATGCGAAAAGCATTTACACTCATTGAGCTACTCGTCGTCATCGCAATCATCGCGATCCTTGCCGCCATCCTTTTCCCAGTCTTCGCCCAAGCGAAAGCTGCTGCGAAACACACGACCAACCTTTCGAGCATCAAGAACATCGCTACAGCGACCATGCTGTACGTCTCTGATTCCGACGACGTTTTCCTCTGCGAATTCAACCATGACTCGCTGAACGACTACGGCGAATGGCAGTGGTTCCTTCAGCCATACATGAAGAACCGCGACATCGTTTACGATATCAATCGAACTCGAACCGGCTGCGACACCTACATCGACCCTAAGGGCCGCTGCGTTGGCTTTGCACCAAACTTTGGAGTTTTGAACTACCGAGGCGGAACGGGAATGTTTAACGTCGCTTCGGCAAGCTTCCCTATCACCACAACTTTCGGCGGAACTCACAACGGCAGCATGTGGACGGGCAAGAGCATGACCTCATTCCAGTCGCCAGCTGAGATGCAAATGTTTACCACTACCGCGGATACGCCGATGTTCACCAACGCTTACTACTTCCAAGATGGCGATGGTCAGATCAAGGAGCCACGAAATGGCGGAAGATGGGTCAATGCATTTGTGGACGGACACGCAAAAACAGTGTTTTACGGTGCTTATACCGTTCCATCGCTTGGGGGTGCCTACATCCAAATGCCGAAGAGCGTCGTGGATGCCAACCGATACTGCGCGGATGACACGATCGTTGAAGGAGACTCAGGCTTCCCAACCACCGGAATGAGATGCGTTGATATCAACGCCCTTCTCATTACTCTCCGTGTTCCAAAATGAGGGGAGTTCCAGCACTTGCCGCAACCCTCGCGTTGATCTGCACCTTCGGGTGTGGATCAAGTGAGGAGACAGGAGTTACGAAGTCTGAAACATCGGCGAGCGAGGCACAAGCCAAACTTGATGCATCGATGAGCAAAGAGCAACAAGCGGAGTTCAAGAAGAAAGCCGAAGGGTTTAATCCGAAGAACGCTCCGAAGTAGCGCCGACCATCGCCTGAAAGGCCACGATCGCTCCCGCAACGTGAACGTTGAGGGAGCGCCCTTTACCCGCCATCGGAATAAACACCGCCGCCAAGCACTTCTTCATCACCGAGCCATACACCCCCGCTCCCTCGTTCCCGAGCACCAAGCAGGTTTGAGCAGGATACTCAAAGGCCATATACGGTACTGCCTCATCCGCAACCTCTACCGCGACAAGCGAATACCCTGCATCTATCGCCTTATTACACGCCTCCAAATGCCCGTCAATGTGCAGCCACGGCACCTTGCGGTGGGTCCCCATCGAAGTCACTGCCACTAAGGGCGAATTCTCAGGCGTCGGAGTCTTCCCAGTCAGAAGAATTTGTGTAGCCCCACAGGCGTCCGCCACCCGAAACATTCCGCCAACGTTATAACCGTCCTCCCAATCCTGAAGCAGAAACACCAAGTCGACCCCCGAAAACTCATGCTCCTTGAAAAGCTTTCGAATACCGGCCTTCTTCCGAATCTGCTTCATGGAATAGAAATAGTACACTCAACGAACGATGAAGAGGGGCTACGATGTTATTTTCCAAGACCGCACAATGGGTGCCCTCCTCATCTGCGCCGGACTCCTTTTTACAACGGCCATTTGCATCTGGGGTGCCCTCTATTTCCAGAAGAAGATCAAAGAGGACAGCGAAATGCGTCGCAAATTCCGCCGCGAAAATCGACCCCCAAAGTAAAAACACCGGTCTTTACGGAAAAGTTGGTTTCCCGGCATATTTCCTGATTCAGGCCAAACACTAATCGTGGAAGCACTTACCCGGAGGCCGTGTCAATGGTCTTCGTGGTGTAAATGAAAACCCTCCGTCGGCCCAAAAAGAAAGGACAAGGATTCACGATCGTCGAGGTGATGGTCGCGCTCCTGATCCTGGGAATCAGTTCTGTCACCGTTTTAGGGATGTCAATGATGTCCACCAAGATGGCCAAACAGAACGAAATTCGCTCAACTGTCCAGTCCATTGCGCGGAGTCAGATCGACCGATTGATCGCCGTGTCGCAACAAAATCGTGTCGTTGTAGTCAATCAGCCAATCACTTTGGATGCTGACCTCAAAGCGCAGCTACCATCGGCAAATCTTGCCGCTACCTACAGCATCAAACCCGTAGCAGGATCAAAAAACCTCCAGTCGATTGAGATCATAGTTCGATGGGCCAACCAGGCCGCCCGAAGCAATTCGGCTATGTCGACGGTTTCAGTCGGAAAGACGTTCTCTTCCGTGGTCAACGCAGATTGGGTCAAGGATCCCTGGAATCCGCATCCGATTGACCAACTCTTCTACACTCCGCCTCCGCCTCCTCCGCCTCCTCCCTCCACAACTGGAACCGGATCAAGCGGTAGCTCGGGATCGAGTGGGAGTTCCGGAAGCAGCGGCAGCTCTGGAAGTTCAGGCTCAAGCGGCGGCTCAGGTAGCAGCGGCAGTTCAGGGAGTTCGGGTTCAAGCGGCAGCTCCGGTAGCAGTGGAAGCTCTGGCTCGACGGGGTCGCCACCACCACCATCAGGATTTAATCTTGGAGGAGGAAACAAGTGGAAATGAAGAAGCATTCCCAGCGAGGATTTAGCACCATGGAAATTGTTGCCGCGGCGACGATTGGGCTGTTGGCAACTGTTCTCCTTGCAGAGACATCCATCCTCGCAACTAAGACCTTTAAGAAGGTCAGCGAAGTTGCGAGTGCTCACACAGTTGGTCGTAGGGCCTTCGACATGTTTGTCGCTGATGTCCAAAAGGCCGACCTCTCAATGGCCAAGTTTCCTGCCTGGAGCTCAAGTCCTTGGTACACGGCGAAGGACAATAAGTGCATCATTTTGAGGCAACCAAAGTTCAAATCTGACCTCACAGTTGATACGAAAAACTGGACTGTTGTCACCTATCGCCTCGAAGCGGCAACCATAGCTGCGGACGGTCCGTTCGTTCTAAAACGAACTGAAAGCCCCCTTATGGTAAATCCGGGAGTTTCGAGCAGTGCTTCAATGGGAACGACTCGAATCGTTGCCAAGAACATTAAAAGTGTTCAGTGGAACCAGTTAACCAACCAGACATTCTGGGGCGACCGATACACGAAAAACTTCTACATAAGGTCGACGCCTGAACCCGACACGGCCCAGATCAAACTCAAGGCGCTGATCGGTGGTGTAGATCGGCTTGCCGACGGAAAGGCAACAGTCAGCGGAACAAAAGTGACGCTGTACAAGGCCATGGAGTACGGCGTGGCAATGGACGTCTGCTATCGTATCAAGCCTGAAACATCTCTGGATTCGACTGGCGACAACAGTGCCAGCGCGATGTTTATCAAGGTTGTTTACCAACCGAAATGGACGGCGAACGACTACACGACAAAGACGAGAGAAGTAACGCTCTCGGCAATGCCACAACTTGAGAACAAGGTGGACTAACCAATGCAACCAAGAATTATTACTAGAAGCCGTCAACGCGGTATGTCAGTTGTCCCAGTTATGATCTTTGTGATCGGCTTTGGTGCCGTGGGCGTCAGCGTCATGTCAATGTCCAATACGCAGGCCAAAGAAGTGAAAGGCGCTGGAGACAAATGGCAGGCCGATGGCCTTGCCGCCAGTGGCGCAAACATCTTGTACGAGCAAATTCGGCAACAAATGATCGCGGATCAGTCGTACCCCTTCGTCTTGACCGAGACCACACAAAAGGTAAAGCGCCCGGACAATACCGAGGATAGTCTCGGGAAGTGTTCCGCCCGCGTTGTCGCTGATCGTTTGGTGGAGAAGGACGAGGGCGGGTACCGCAAGCAAACCTACTACTTCACTATCGAAGGCAGAGGAATCTCGGATTCTGGCAAGGAGAGTAAATCCCGCGTCGAGTTCAAGGGAACGATGTGGCGCCACCTGGTTCCTCGCGACACTTACGGCAATAATGGCGCACCAGATTCGATCTGGTTCCCAACTGGGGCAATTGTTGCGAACGGTTCCGTTAACATGACCACCAACCAAGGAATTCGAACGATTTCTCCGAACGGTGATGCTCATGTCGTCGGCAACAAGGGACTCAAATGGACTCCTTCGAGCGGAAGCAAGAATAGCTTCGTCAATCCAAATATTGTCGACATTCAAGGCTACTACCTTGTTCCGGATGGTGGACCATACACCAGCACAATCTCAAGCAATGGATTGGGGAATCCTAACGGAAACAAGAACTACCGATCGCCGGCCGCACCGGCTCAAGGCGACTTCCCGGGAGCTGCCGCAAACTCGGTTGTTAAGCTTAACGGTGCAGCTAGTTTTCCCGATGAAGGAACTGTCAATAATTGGGCTGCTGACTATCTGAACTCAGCCAGTGTTTCCACAGGAGCCAAGTTCTCGTCAGGCCTCAATTCCTCAGCCATCACCCCGAGGGTTTCGGATGGTCAAATCGGAATTCAATCGCCTGCACTCATAACGGGTGATCTGAACGTCTCAAACGGCGCTACCGTCCATTTATGGCCGGCCAGCACCAACCCGAAGAAGAACATCATCTACGTCAAGGGCAACATCAAGAATCTCGGGAACATCATCAATCATGGCTGCACCCTGATCTTTGATCAGACCTACGAAGATAGTCCGTCGGCAACGTATCGCATCGAGCAGGACGCGCTCACCTTCAAAACCAAGGAGGAGGCGGTGATGAAGTCCGCACTCCTTTCGATGAAGAAGAGTAATGATGCGTTCAAGTTCCATACGAATGGTTCGGCAACCACCGGTCTCGTCTATGCAATGCGAGGCGGAATCCAGGTTGACGGCTCTAACGCCGACTTTACCGGCATGCTCCTTGCTGGCGGTACTGGTGCCAACGGCGACATCGAAATTAAGCCAGGTGGAGGCAACTCCTTTACGGTTCACTACGAAGCCTACGCGGCGACCGGTGGAAACGTAGTGATGGACGCAGAGTCTCTCATCAACACCGACTATGTTGCCGGAAACGTGGCCCAGCCGTTTACGCCAACCAAACTGTACAACTGGAACTGGACCAAGTAAACGTGGACAAGACAGGGTGCCCGCTGAATCGAATAAACTGATTCGGTGGGTGCCCGAGTTCCGATTCTGACTTACCACAAGATCGCGCCGATCACCAAAGGCACCATCTACCCAGGAACCTTTGTTCCCCCAAATCTATTTGAGAAACACCTTCGCCTACTCAACCGGCGAGGGTTTTCTTCGGTCCGGGTCCCCGATCTCTTCTCGGAGCAGATGCCCAGTCAACCCATCCTGCTGACCTTCGATGATGGCTTCCAAGATTTCGCCGACAACGGTTGGCCACTTCTCCAGAAGCACGGATTTGGAGGGCTAGTCTTCCTGGTTCTCAACCACCTTGGAGGACAAAACGACTGGGATATCGCCGTCGGAGATAAACCAGCTCCGCTGATGTCCCTAGAGACAATTCAGGAACTAGCCAAGCAAGGCACCCAGTTCGGCTCACACACGCTTACTCATCCGCGACTAGCTAATCTTGACGAGGAGGATCAGCACCGAGAAATCTTCGGGAGTCGGACCATCCCTGCTTCTGACTTCCAACTTCCTACTTCCGACTTGTCAATCTGCTACCCCTACGGCTCCTACAACGAAACCACGCTGAGCCTTTGCCGCGAGGCTGGCTACAAATACGGGTTCAGTACTGATAAGGGTCTTAACGATTCGACAACTGACCCGATGCGCCTGAAGCGCATCGCCATCCGCCACGATACAAGCGTCCCGGCGCTCATCTACAAGCTCTGGAGAGGCTTCCGATATGACCGATAGGCCGCTACGAATCGTCCACGTTACCAGTGCCGGAAGCTACACCTACGGCGCCGTCATGAGCATGATGACCCTCGCCAAAGCCCAAATTGCTGCTGGCGAAGACGTCCAGTTCGAAACTTGGAAGGGGCGCAACTTCGGAGCCGAACTTCGGGGCATGGGCTACCGAGCTCACGAAGTCAAAGTACGCACCAAGATTGACCTCCTGGCGATCCTGCAGATGCGCCGCTGGTTCCGCGAGCAAAGGTTTGACATCGTCCACACCCACCTCTCCACCAGTTCCATCAACGGCTGCCTCGCCGCCCGCTTTGCCAAGATTCCCAGCGTAGCAACTGTCCACGGAATGAGCAGCAAGTGGAGTTTCATCTTCGCTGACCACATGATTGGAGTTAGCCAGGGCGTCTGCGACCATCTCGTAGCACAGGGCGTCCCGAAGAGCAAAACCACCGCTGTCTACAATGGCGTCGACGTCCCACCCGGAGTGATGACAAAACAAGAAGCCCGAAAGGCTTTCTGCCTTCCTGAGCAAGCCACTATCTTTGGAACCGTTGCCCGCCTCACGCCCATGAAAGGCATCGACACTGGCCTCGAAGCCTTCCGAATTCTCGCTGAGAAAGTCCCCGGTTCGCACTACGTCCTCGTCGGAAACGGCGACGGCGAACCCACCTACCGCCAATGGGTAGCTGACAACAACTTGCAAGACCGAGTCCACTTCCTCGGCTACCAATCTAACGTCTTCAACCCCCTCGCCGCCATGGACCTCTTCCTTTTCCCCAGCCTCAAAGAGGCAATGGGAATCAGCGTCGTCGAAGCTCTCGCAATGGGAGTCCCAGTGATCAGCACTAACGTCGGGGGGCTACCCGAAGTGATTACTCCAGAGGTGGGCGTCCTCGTCCCTCCGAACGACTCCGAAGCAATGGCTAAAGAAGCCCTAGCAGCACTTCAGAATTCGAACCTACCTGCTGAAGCTAAACTCCGCGCGGAAACCCTTTTTAGCGTCGACTCAATGTGCGAAGGCACCCGCCAGGTCTACCAAGCCCTTCTGAGACCCTGAACCCAACTCCAACTTGTATACTGCGCGCGTATGCTAGCGATGGTCGCTCTAACACTGCTTGCCACTCCGCAAGCTCCAAGCTGGAGCGAGATACGCGCAGAGCTACAAAAGCCTTGGCCCCAGAATCAGGAATTTCGCATCGTCTGCCACGGGCACAGCGTTCCTGCCGGATACTTCGTCACACCGATAGTCGACACGTTCAACGCCTACCCACACCTGCTTCACCAGGCTCTCAAACAGGAGTTCCCTAAGGCCGTGATCAACGTTGTTGTCACGGCAATCGGTGGCGAAAACTCGGTTCAGGGCGAACATCGCTTCGTTGAAGACGTGATGTCCCTGAAGCCACGAGTGGTAACTATCGACTACGCCCTCAACGACCGCGGCGTACCCCTGGCGCAATGCCGAGCCGCCTGGCAGTCGATGATCTCCACCGCCCTCAAAGCCAACGCCAAAGTCATCCTTCTCACTCCAACCCCCGACACCAAAGCGAACATTCTGGACCCCAACGACCCCCTCACCCAGCGCGCCAACATGATCCGAGAACTGGCAAAGCAAAACCAAGTCTCGCTAGCCGACTCCTATGCTGCCTTCGCCGACATTCTCAAAGCTGGCAACTCGCTGGATCCTTACATGTCGCAATTCAACCACCCCAATAGAATGGGGCACGAAATTGTCTCGAGGAAGCTCTTGGATGTGTTTCTTTCTAGATAACGAGGGCTAACGCCCAAGGCGTCTAGCTAGGTCCTCCCAGAACGACTGCCTTCTCTCTAGCTCAATACAAAACAGGTCGGGTTTATCTGGATCGAAGGCGTAACCCAAGGTTGTGTCTCCTTTCGTCCATCTTTCAAAACCGCGGTAATGCGCATATGGGCTTTTTGACCGCTTCCAACCGATGGGCTCAAGGGTATTCCCAAGATAGTCAGTAAGCTGTTCTGATCGCATCTTGTTTGATGAGGGTAGCGAATATGTCCGGTAAATAGAGCCGATTGCCTTGCCATTCATCCGAAATGTGTACCAGCCCTCATCTTCTGGCCATGGCCTCAGCCCCAGCACTCGACGGGCCTCATCTACTGGTGAACTCAACTTAGGCACCAAGATCAAAGCAGCGACTACGACACCCAGTCCGATTCCAATCCCAAACATGGTCCTCCGCCGCACGCCACTTTATTGTAAACCTAGTCCTCCGTCAGTTCACGAGAGAATTGCGGTTCCAACACCTGCTTCTCGAACGGACCGGTGAGTTTGTCCGAGTGGATAAGAACAACCGCCAAAGTCTTGCGCAAGAAGGCTGCGTACGACAACCAGACTCGATCTTCACCCTTCGCCCATTCGCAGACAGTTTTGGTCGAACGCTTAACGCGCCAACCGTGAGACGAAAGCACCGAAGTCCACCTGCTCGACAGCTCTTCAAAGTCGCTAAGCGAGTCACGGCCGATGGTGTAGCTAGCAAGGCTCCCGTTCTTACCCCACTGCTTCTGAGACGGAATGGGTAGAGACAATTGCTCTTCTATTGGAATACGGGTGTAACTTGCTACCGCCGCGACCCGCTGCTCTTTGATCGTCCCAAAGAGCACGATCACAAAGAAGCAAACAATACACCCAACGAGGAAACGGTAAACGTTCTTCATGGGTTTTCAGTGATGAGGGATACGGGGACGACCACCGCACCGGTTCCGCGCCGGGCCAAAAGACCCCACGTGTGCTGCCCTGCTCTGACTTCTACATGTGGAAAAACAATTCTGTAAAAACTCCAACAAACATCAAAATTGTCGAGAAAATCCTATAAAGTAGAACCGTGATGTTGGTAGCTGCATTGACTCTTTGCAGGTTAAACCCGGAGCTTCCGAGGCCCGCAAACTTCGAATGCGACTTGCTGTTGATCTCCTCGGCGAGAAACTACTCCGAGGGTGATCCTGAGATGACTTGGGCGACCAGCCGTTTCGATACCAAACTTCCAAAGGCAAAGATTTGGTACATGGACGGAGAGGGTCGCGATCCTCTTGCCGGTGGAAAGGCAGCTGTTGATGAGATGGCTACCCCACAGAATCCATTTGTAGTCATCGAAACCTCTGAATTGAAGTCGAGTCATTACAACGCTCTCATTCGGCGAAAGATAAACATTCTGCAAAGAAATCCCGAACAACCTCGCCAGCAGCCGCCGACGTTGAACTTGGAGTTTCACAGACCCGCGTCAGGCGGATATGGTGGAACAGGATTCGTCTATCTGGGTGGAAACACCAGGGCGAAGGGACTCGCATTAAAACCCAATATTGTCGCACCAACTTTCTCAATCATGGGGCTCCGAGATCTTTTGGGAACCGCCCCGGAAGGCAGACCAAACGTAAAACTCCCAAATCCAGAAGTCAACATCGCTCTGGCGTTCTCCACTCTGCCAGTGTCCGAAACCGCGGAATTGATCGACAAAGAAAACTCACAACTGAATAACATCTGCATCTGCGCTTGGGGAACCCAAATCCCCGGCCGCCCGAACATCATCGCTGCCCCGCCCAACGGCCGCGCCGTCCGCTACAAATATGGACACAAAGACGGAAAGTGGTTCGCCAATTTCGTGAAAGCTTACTGAGAAGAGATGATCGCGAGCCTAATTCTCACATCGGTGCGGTTACCCCAGCCATTCGAAATGGACTTTGCTCTGGTAGCAGACCCCAAAGTCAATCGACAGTTGATTTCTGCAAACGGCCTCCAGTCCACCTCTGCCGACAAAAAGCTCCTCTCATACATGAAGGCGCATTCGCCGACCAAGCAGTTCGCAATTGTCGACGGGTCCGCGCCGCTTGGCGATAACTTCTCGCGTCCGAACTGGACAGTCGATCTTTCGACTTACAAAACCTCATCCCATGAATCTGGGACCGTGACGGTCAACGGAGTCAAGGTCGCCTCGGAGCACACGAACCAAGAGATTGCTGAGAGGAGCGTCTCCAGCCTCGGTGCTCTGGGCCCCGAACACAGCGGCACTTCGGAAAGTCTTGTCCACGATCCGTCCAGCAATGAGCTCTTGTTTGCTATGATGCCACTGGTTGCCCTTCGAACTAAATCGGCAGAGATTCAAGCTCGGAGTCAGGTAGGAATCTACGTGGCACCACTTTCAATTTACGAAGCCGAAGACATGGCGAAAGACCTGAACATGGGCAAGTCCCAAATCGTGATCTGTCGCTGGGGAACCCAAAAATCCAGCACCCCAAATCTCATTTCTTTCCCGCCTCCCGGAAAGTTCAAACACTACAAAATCGGTTACGACGGCACGAACTGGTACGCCCGACTCCAGCGTGTTATCAGCTTTTGACCCAAACTGGGATCGCGGGCTTTCGCCTGCTCGGCGAGCAAAGCGAGGCGTCACCAAACGCCAGGCGCAACACTCCAAACCCGCCAGGCGTAGAACCCAAAGGGTATAATTTAGCAATCTCGGCAGGCGAGTGCTAAAACCCTGCACTCCTCCAACAACCCGCAAGGGCAATGGAACGCCGCCGAAACCAAAAGAAAACGACCATGGCAAACTTGAAACCACTCGGTGATAAAGTCGTCGTTGAGGTCCTCGACGCAGAAGAGAAAACTGCTTCGGGAATCTACCTCCCAGACAGCGCAAAGAAGAAGCCGCAAGAAGGAACCGTCGTCGCCACTGGCAACGGACGAGTCCTCGACAACGGCGAGCGCAACACTCTCAACGTCAAAGTCGGCGATAAGGTGCTCTTTAGCAAGTACGGCGGAAACGAAGTTTCCATCGAAGGCAAGGAATACACCATCCTCGACGAAGACCAAATCTACGCCGTCATTGGCTGAACCCGCAACGAATAAAAATGGCTGATTACCGCAACCTCGACGTCTGGCAACTAGGTCGGACCCTTGTCACGACCGCATACCGCTTTACCGAAGTTCTGCCCGACGCCGAAAAGGATCGGCTCACCCAGGAGATCATTCGTGCCTCCTACGACGTCCCGGCAACCATCGCCGTGTCGGCCTGGCAGGACACCGGAAACTACAGCGAGTCTGTGGCCTCGCTCAACCGCCTCGATACCCTCGTGGCTCTCGCCGCCGATCTCGGCTATGTCGAAGAGTTCCACACCACGGATATCAAGGAGCGAGTCCGCGAACTGAGCCTAAAGCTCGGATCCATGTCTAAGCCGATGCGCACGGAACGAAATGACCGCGACGACCGACCCCAGCGCGACTTCAATCGCGATGATCGGCCCCAGCGAAGTTTCGACCGAGACGATCGCCCACCTCGCCGCGACTTCGGAGACCGACCTCCACGCGACTTCAATCGGGATGATCGACCTCAGCGAAGCTTCGACCGAGACGACCGCCCACCTCGCCGCGACTACGGCGACGACCGACCTCCTCGCCGAGACGAGGGTGGCGACGATCGTCCACCACGTCGCGACGATGACGGCGGCGGACCTCCTCGACGCCCATACGGCGGCGGGGGCGGATTCCGACCAGGCGGCGGCGGTAGACCCGGCGGCGGTGGCGGATACGGCGGCCGACCAGGCGGTGGACGCCCAGGTGGCGGCGGTGGATTCCGACCAGGCGGTCGCCCAGGTGGCGGCGGCGGCGGATTCCGCGGCCCACGAGATAGAGACTAATCGTTAGAGGCTGGTGGTTAGAGGTTAGAGGCAAGCCCGTCTCCAACCTCCAACCTCCAACCTCAAACCTCAAACCAACTGAAAACCGATAACCGAAAACTGAGAACCAAATCATGGCAGCAAAGAACCTAGTATTCGACGAAAACGCACGACGAGCCCTTGAGCGCGGTGTCAACAAAGTCGCCGACGCAGTCAAGGTCACCCTTGGACCTAAGGGTCGAAACGTCGTCCTCGACAAAAAGTGGGGAAGCCCAACGATCACCAAGGATGGCGTCACCGTCGCCAAGGAAATCGAACTCGAAGATCCCTATGAGAACATGGGTGCGCAACTCTGCAAAGAAGTCGCCTCCAAGACCAACGATGTCGCCGGTGACGGAACCACCACCGCAACCGTCCTCGCCCAGGCCATCGTCAACGAAGGCCTCCGCTACGTAGCCGCCGGTGGAAACCCCATCGCAGTCAAGCGCGGAATCGAAAAGGCAGTTGAGCAGGTCATCGCGACCATCAAAGAAACCGCCAAGCCGATCAAGGACAAAGAGCAGGTCGAATTCGTCGCTACCATCGCCGGTAACGATTCCGAAGTCGGAAAGCACGTTGCAGAAGCAATGGACAAAGTCGGTAAGGACGGAGTCATCACCGTCGAAGAGTCCAAGGGCCGAGATACCCAGCTGGACGTCGTCGAAGGAATGCAGTTCGACCGAGGCTACATCAGCCCCTACTTCGTCACCGATCCCGAGCGCATGGAAGCCGTTCTCGAGAATCCGATCATCTTGATCCACGAGAAGAAGATCAGCGTTGCCGCCGATTTCCTTCCGTTCCTCGAAAAGGCCGCAGCAGCTCGACGACCAATCTTGGTCATCGCTGAGGATATCGAAGGCGACGCCCTTTCGACCATCGTTCTCAATAAGATCCGAGGCGTGCTCCAAATCGCCGCCGTCAAGGCACCTGGCTTTGGCGACCGACGAAAGGCAATGCTCGAAGACATCGCCGTTCTAACCAACGGAACCTTCATCAGCGAAGACCTCGGCGTCAAGCTCGAGAGCGTCCTGATCGAGCAACTTGGCACCGCCAAGAAGGTCGTTATCAGCAAGGAAGAGACCACCATCATCGAAGGCGCAGGTTCCAAGGAAGCCGTCCTCGGTCGAATCGATCTCATCAAGCGACAAATCGACACCACCGACAGCAACTACGACAAGGAGAAGCTGCAGGAGCGACTTGCTAAGCTCAGCGGCGGCGTCGCCGTCATCAAGGTCGGAGCATCCACCGAAACCGAGCTCAAAGAGAAGAAGCACCGCTACGAAGACGCTCTCTCGGCAACCCGAGCAGCCGTCGAAGAAGGCATCGTCCCTGGCGGCGGTTCAACCCTCCTCCGCGCAGCCGATAAGCTCACCACCGAAGGCATGACCACCGATGAAGCAACCGGAGTTGCCATCGTGAAGCGCGCCCTCGAAGAGCCAATTCGACACATCTCCAAGAACGCCGGCCTCGAAGGCTCGGTCATCGTGGAGAAGGTCCGCGCAGCGGCAGACGGCTTCGGCCTCAACGCCGTCACCGGCGAGATCGTCGACATGGTGAAAGCCGGAATCGTTGACCCCGCAAAGGTCACCCGATCCACCATCACCAATGCCGCTTCGATTGCCGCTTTGGTTCTCACCACCGAAACCCTAGTCGTCGACAAGCCCGAGAAGAAGGGCGCAGCCGGAGCAGGAATGCCCGGCATGGACGGCATGGGCGGAATGGACTACTAAGTCCAGATCCGTAAAACTGGAAGACGGCCCGAGCAATTTGCTCGGGCCGTTTTGTTGTCGGCGTCTCGTCGGTCTCGCCAAAACCCCGGATTGATTTGCGTGGGGGCACAAGCCGAACATGATAGAGTTCGTTCTAACGAAGGGCTTTGACCATGAAGAAGTTAAACTCCGTCGCGACGTAGTCGCTAAAGGCCTCCGTCCGCTCAAAGCCATTTCGAAGGTAGAAGGCGTGGGCGGCTTCAAATGCTTCTCCGCTTCCGGTTTCCAGAAAAAGATGCGCGTAGCCTCGCCCCTGGGCTACACGGATGATTTCATCGAGAACGGCCTGGGCGACGCCTCGTCGCAAGTGTTCGGAGTGCGTTCGCATTGACTTGATCTCGCCGGCGGTGTTACTCAGCACCTTCAAGGCGCCGCAACCACAGAGTTGGCCTTGGATCCTTGCCGACCAAAAGGTCACATCTGGTTGCTGAAGACCGTCGATTGCCATTGCATGGACGTTTTCCGGAGGCGATACCGCATGCATATCTGCAAGGTGCGCGGCGACCAACGCCTGGACTTCGGGCGACGAAAGATCATCGACACTTACTTCGATCGTCGCGGAACCTTTTAGGTACGAGTCGTTCGAAACGCTGCTCCCATTAAACTCACTCAACGGTGATTTCACTCTTTACCGAGTTCGCGATGAAGCACTCTTCGTGGGCCGCGTGGTGGAGGTGATCAATCAACTCTTTGGACGGCGCTTCCCCTCGATATTCGATTTCTGGCTTCAGAACGACTCGCGAAACCCACAGCTTGCCCGAAGGTGAGGGTTCCATGTGCCCAGTTGCCTTGTCGTGGTAGCTGACGATGTCAACGCCCTTTTTCGACGCAAGGTATAGGAAGGTGAGCATATGGCAACTCGAGATCGCAGCAACGTACGCCTCTTCTGGATCAACCGCATCCTCTCGCGAGTATGGAAGCGGGACGGACAAGGGTGAGGACGACGCCACAAGCTCGATTCCACCATCAAAGTTCCACCGATGGGCTCGGCTGTACTTGCCGGCGGTGAAGGGAGAGCCATCAGACTCCCAAGTGATTTCGGCTGTGTATTGGTGCTTCATCAGTTTGCCTTTCCGTCCGGAGATGGAAGTAGCGATTTTACAGCAAAACTCGGTTCCTACTTGTTTAGTTGCCTACCGTCGCAAATGGGTTCATCTCGTCTGGGAGAGTTTTAGCTCCAGTTCTTCGAAATCGTCTCTGCGACTGGCTAAGACAAGTTCATCACCTTCCTGTACGACCGTTTGCCCGCGGGGAGAGATCGTTGTTTCACCGCGGCGAAGGAGTACTACGAACGCTGTAGAAGGAAGCCCAAGTTCAAAAATACGTTTCCCGGCGGGAAACGAGCCAGGAAGCACTTTCACTTCGAGTAGTTTTGCATCGCTCGATACTTCGTGTTCGGTAATCGCCGTATCACTCTCAAAGATATTCAAAGCCCGCCCAACCTGGCGCAGGAGCAATCCCTGGATCGAGACGGACGCAAACACGGCAAAGAAGACCAGATTGAAGATGTATTCTCCCCGTTCAAGTTTAGCGAGAACCGGATACGTCGCCAGGATGATCGGAAAAGCCCCTTTGAGGCCCGCCCAGGAAACGAAGAACTTAGATCGCCAGTCGACTTTTGCGAACCCGAGGGCGACCAGAACCGAGAATGGCCGGGCGACGAAGACCAGGAAGAGCGCGAAGAGGACTCCAGGGCCGATCATTGTCGTCAAGTGTGTGGGGAAGACGAGCAGTCCGAGGGCGAGGAAGACGATGATTTGGAAGAGCCACGCGAGGCCGTCGTGGAAGCGGATGAGCGAAGTTTTGTGGACGAAGACTCCGCTGCCGAGGGTGACGCCGGCGGCGTATACGGCGATGAACTCGTTCCCACCGATGAGCGGCGCAACTCCGAGGACGACGGCGCAGGAGGCGATGGTGATGACGCTGTAGAGGCCGTCGAATTCGAGCCGGAGCCAGTTGATGAGGCGGATGGTGGCTTTTCCGACCACGACTCCCACGATGAGCCCGATAGGCATTTGAATGAGGAGGGCGGGGATGAAGGAGATCGGCTTGGTGCCGGGAGTGGTCGCCAAAGCGGTGAACGTGACGGTGAGAAAGACCGCCATCGGGTCATTAGTGCCTGACTCAACCTCGAGGAGTGGGCCAAGATTGTTTTTGATCTTGAGTCCACCGCCTCGGAGGCTGCCGAAGATGGCGGCGGCGTCGGTGGAGGCTAGGATTCCGCCGAGGAGTAGAGCCTCGATGAGAGGAAGCTTGAGGAAATAGTGACCGAATGCGGCGACGGCGGAGCAGGAAATGACGACGCCGATTGTGGCGAGCGAGAGGCCACGGGATAGGGTGGGGCGGATGTCGTGCCAGTGGGTTTCGAGGCCTCCGGCGAAAAGGATGAACCCGAGGAGGGTCATTCCGATGTTTTGGGTTAGGGAGAAGTTGTCGAACGGGATTCCGCCTAGGCCGTCGGTTCCCGCGAGCATTCCGACGATGATGAAGAGCACCAGGGCGGGCATGCCCATTTTTGCGGAGAGCTTGCTGGCAAGGACGGCGGTGATTAAAAACAGCCCAGTAATGAGGAGAAATAGGTGCACGCGATCAATCCGTTATACGGTTATACGCCACCAGATTCTTAATCAAGTGAGTAGCCGACGCTTTCCCTTAGTTTGGCGACTGGCAAGTCAAAATTCAAAAGCATTTCGGGGCTACTGACATCTTGAACTCGCGGCAAAGTCACTTTTTTGAGCGGCATCCATCCGCAGCACAAGCAAGATTCATATTGCGGCAAAGGAACATGGACTTCTGGTTGCCCCCAAGAACTCCGCCGATCTAGCATATGCACAACGACTTTGGACTAGAAGACGAAACCCAAGATCACCTTCGCAGTTGACAAACTCTCCTCTCCTTCCCAAGGAAGAGTCCGCAAAGATCGACTGACCCCAAATCAGTCTTCCCGACAAATCCTGGAACCACTCGGACCGACAGCGCGTTACAACTTACATAGGGCTCCAAGCAAGAGAGTCCGAGATAGCAAGAACCTCCCAATCCCTCGGCGGCCGCGAATCAGCCAAAACGCGCGGTCGCCATTTTTCTGCCCAGAATTCCGTATAGAATAGCCAGATGAACCGACTATTGATTGCCATTCTAGCGGTGACACTAACTGCTTGCGCTCCCGCCAAACCCGAGCCACGCCCGGCCGGCCGTTACATTGAAAAAATCAACGTCGCCGAAAAACCCCGCGACTATATCCTCCAAGTTCCAAAGGGATACGACCACGCCAAACCAACTCCGGTTGTTATCGCCCTTCACGGTCTGACGAGCAACAAATTCCAGTTCGACTCCGTTCTCAAGCTCAAAGACGAATGCGATAAGGCAGGCTTCATTCTCGCCATTCCCGACGGTCTTCCCGACAACTTCCGAGGTTGGAACGCAGGTTTTTTCAAGATGGCCGGTGACAAAGCCGATGTCGATTTCATGAAAACCATTCTGGATCGCCTCGAGGCTGAGTTCAATGTTGATAAGAAGCGCGAATACGTCTTCGGTCACTCCAATGGCGCGATGATGAGCTACTACCTTGGCTCGGTGCTGGGCGATCGTTTGGCCGCTGTCGCCGGACTGTCAGGCACGGTAGGGCTCCCTGCAAACGGAGGACTCGACACTATCCCGATCCCGAAATCCCAAGTGTCGGTACTGATGATCCATGGAAAGCAGGATAACGTCGTGGTCTACAAGCGAGGAATGAAAGCCATGCTCCAGAGTATGGGCGCCGACGAAAGTGCGGAATGGTGGGCCAGCAAGTTTGGCCTACCCGTCAAAGCCGAGACCGTAGAATACAAAAAAGATCAAGCTTCCATCCGTCAGTTTGGAAAAACCGACAAAGGCGCCGAAGTCATCCTCATTTCATCCGAGAACGGAACCCACGAAATCTTCGGCGGCTGGTACGGTGCGGGTCGCGAATCCAAGAGCGGAATCATCGCCTGGGAAGAAATCTGGAAATTCTTCCAAGACCACCCAAAACCATGATTGAATTCGAGTCCGAACTGTGGACGTGGCACTCAGAAGGCGGGACTGCGTGGCACTTTATCACTCTGCCAGAAGCGGCCCGAGACGCTGTCAAGGTCGAAATCGAGGGTGTTCCAAGAAAGGGCTTTGGCTCGGTTAAAGTGAATGTGACTATTGGAAAGTCCAACTTCTCAACCTCATTGTTTCCCGCGAAGGAGTACGGCAGCTACCTGCTACCGGTCAAAGCAACCGTCAGAAAAGCAAACGCGTTGCAGGCAGGTGACCAAGTAAAAGTGCTTGTCGAAGTAGTCTAGGCGGCTTTCGGCTTCCGTTTCCTCAATCCTAGAACGACCCCGAGCAGCCCGGCCACACCCGCGCCGAGTCGGATCGATTCGATCCAGAACTGGACGGTCTTAAGTTGCGTTGGGTAGATCTTGTTTTGATCGAGGTAACCCTGATCGACTTTGTAAATGCCATCGGCGGGTTCTCCGATGAATGCCTTGGGGTCCTCAATGATCGTCAAAGTCGGCTCGCCCACCGGAGTGCCTTCTTCACCGAACAGCGCGTCGCTTGAGTTCTTTTGAATTCGCTGGATCATCTTCGCCTTGCCAGCAAATGAGTTGTAAGCAGGAACGGTTGCAATCAAAACAGTCAAGCTCAGAAGAGCGACGAAGAGGCAGAGATTTTTGAACATGTGCGGAGAAGAGTGAACAATGAGGGGTGAACGCTTCTCCGCTCACTCCTCACCGTTTGTCGATTTTTACTTGGTCGTCCCGATGACGCTGATCCCAATCGTCAGCGAATTGGAAACTTTGTCCGCCGCCATCGCCGGAATCTTGATTCCGTAGTCGCTAGCCTTGATCGTGAACTTAGTTTTAATCTGAAGAACATCGCCATTAAATCGGTTCACCTTGGTCTTCTCGCTTTCAGCAACGTAATTGGCGGTCGCCTTCACACTGAACGTCTTCGTTACACCGTGCAAAGTGAACTTTCCGGTAACCAGAAAGTTCTTTCCACCCGTGTTCTTGATCGAGGTGGCCTCGAAGATGGCGGTCGGATACTTGGCAACATTGAGCCACCCTTCGCTTCGCATGTGCTCGTCGCGGAGATCAAGCCCAGTGGAGAGAGAAGCCAAGTCGACAATGATCTTGCCCGAGCCAGTCTTCTTGGCGAGGTCAACGGTCACGGATCCGCTTACCTTGGTCGTGCGCCCAACAAAGTCCTCAAAAGCTGTATTGCTCTCAACGGTCACGACCTGCTGCGGAGCAAGACCAGGGCCGAAAGTGAACGTCTTTGACTGCGCGAACGCGCCTGCGGACAAGATACCCAAGAGGGAAAGTGATGCGATTGCTTTCATAGCTGGAATGATATTACGCCTTACCCAAATGATGTTTTGTATTCCTGAATACAAAATCTAGAATTAAGCTGCTGCAAGTTCGACCAGAGTGTCCAGATCGCGAATTACGATAAACCCTTTGACGATATCAATGGGTCCTCCAATTGCCTTCCACCTTGCAATCGTCGCGCTCACCGCCTCGCGATTCGAGCCGATCAGGTCGGCAAGCTCGGCGTGGGTGAGTTTGATGTTCACAAACGCACGCCCCGACTTGGTTTGGCCTGGGAACTCTTTAGCCAGACGTTGAACAAGCTTCGCAAGGCGCTGCGGAACGGTCAGGAAGAGTACGTCTTGCATCTGATTGATGATCTGGGAACGTCGTTCGCCGACGAGTTTTGAGACGGCAAAGACCATTTCCGGCTTGCTGAGAATGAGCCGTTTGAGCGTCTCTAGCGGCACTGCATAGAGGACACAAGAGCCAATCGCTTCCGCGCTCTCTCCAAATGCAAGCTCATTTTCGAACAAGTCGATGTCGCCGATCAACTCCCCAGGCTTTAGGATTCCGACGGTCAGTCGCCTGCCTTGCGAGTTTGTCGATACAATGCGGACATTGCCTTCTTTGATCAAGTAAGCATGAGTGTGCTTGACCCCGCTCATGCAGATGTGAGTGTTCCGCCCAAACTCCACCAACCTGCTTTCATGAGCAAGGAGTGTTAGTTCTTCGGCAGCCAGAGACTTGAACAAATCGAAGTTCCTCAGAACCCATAACCTTCGATCAGGAGCCAGGACTTGCGAAGCACTCATTGCTAACAATTTACGCCATCAACTGACTACTTGTCCCAGTACCGCGAGCAAAACTCGAAGAACACCGGGAAGTTGGGAACGTTGGTGTGCCCACCCGTGTGGCCGCTAAACGCGAGTTCGCCACCCATCGCGGGAGCCCCCTCAGGCGGCAAATCTGAGACTGACAGTCCCTTCTTCCCAAGCAATTCCCAGGCTGGTGAGGCTAACTTGGTTGCCATAAATGTTCCCATCAGATCGATCCAAATCCCTTCCACTTTCGGTGAACCGATTCCAACAAAGGTCGGACGAGGAGCACACAGGGCTAATAGCTGGTGGGCATCCACCGGCAGATCGCCAGGTGTCAGCGGTCCCGCGTACTTGACGTAATTGCCGGCCATCCAGTGGTACTCGCCGCTGCCAGCTACGTTCTCGACGGTTTCTCCGTTGTCGCGTCGCCAGATCTTGATTCCTCCTTGACCTGAGGATCCGATGAGTGCGGATGCAAATCGTTGATCATATGCCATGGTCACGGCAGCCGCCTTGCCATAGCGCGACATGCCTTCGATGGCAACTTTTTTTGCATCAATCTTTGGATTCTTCGCGAACAGATCGAGGCATCGTCCGGCGCCCCACGCCCAGGCTTTGAGGGCACCCCAGTCGTCAGGCTTCCTCGCTTGTCCTTTGTTGACCAGACCAATGATGCCTCGGCTGAGTCCTCCTCCGTTATCGGCTTGAACCGAGTTTGGATCCAGGATTGCAAACCCCCAGCCGCGCTTGATTGCGTCAACTTGCCAAGCCGGTGGTGGTGGTGTTGCCACCGGGGCGGCACCAGGGCGCCGCGGAAAGATGAAGCCGAACTCTAGGATCACAGGGGACTTCCGCTTGGTGTCCAGAGGCAATGTCAGAGTGAGTTGAATGTCAACTTTGATCTCAGGACAGGATCGGTTATCGACGTGCCCAACAAGCTTTTGCGATATCGCCTTTGTTCCTGCAAAATCTTTCTCTTCCGTAGTCAGGACTTCCCAGGTGACCCCGGGAGTTTTCTTCGGAGTTCGACCATAAATCTCGCGGTCAAGCAGCTCGGTAATTTCGGATCGCCTTCGACCCCAATCACCTTTCGTTTTCACAGGCCGGCCATCGTTAAAGGTGAGCAATGCCGGGATGTTGGGATAAGGGTTGGACTTCGCTTCGTCCGTATTCGCAAAGTTCGGGTTCTTAGGATTCATCCCGTCTTTGCCGGGTCTCAACCGTTCGATCCCGAGCTGCTTGAGAAGCCTCGCGTGGTCTTCTTGGGCGGAAAGAGGAGGCGGAATCTGCCCGAACAACACAGCTAGGAACAACATGAAATCAGCTTAGCCGATAGCCGCAAATTACTCGGCGTTTGGGTGCTCCATCTTCTCGATGCGGACTTTGATGATTCGCTTTCCGTCAGTTTCAGTGACGGTGAACTGATAGGTCCCATCGTCGATCCATTCACCTTGCTTCGGCTGCCGTCCGAACAAGCCAAAGATGTAGCCTCCAATTGTGTCGAAGTCCTCGCTCTCAAAGTTTGATCCGATCTCTTCATTCACATCGTCGACGTGCGTTTTGCCTTCCACAATGAAGCCGTTGAGGGTCTCAGAGACTGTCGGGTCCTCGTTGTCGTACTCGTCTTGAATCTCGCCGACTAGCTCCTCGATGATGTCCTCTATCGTGACGATTCCTGAAGTCCCGCCGTACTCGTCCTTGACGACGGCAAGCTGAGTTCGAAAGTGGCGCATATCCGCAAGGAGGTCGTGGATTGACTTGTTTTCAGTCACATACAATGCTGGTCGCATCAGCGAACGGAGGTTCACTGGCTTGCCTCTCAGCATGGTGACGAGCAGGTCCTTCGCATGGATGATTCCGACGATTTCGTCATCGGTGCCTTCAAACATTGGGATTCGCGAGTGGCCCGAAGTTTGGATTAGCTCGACCAAGTCGTACGGGTTAATGTCGATGCTTGCGGAATCAACGTCGATTCTTGGGGTCATTACCTCGCGGGCGATGGTCTCTTTGAACTCGAATACCGAGTGAATCAGCTCCGTCTCTTCTTCTTCAAACTCACCCGATTCTCCTCCAGACTCGACGAGGGAGCGAATCTCTGTTTCCATCGTATTGGAGCGTCTCAGCGAAACGCCGCCGCCAGCTGCACGAGCAAAAACCTGGGCAATTGTGACGAAAACTCCGGCAATAGTAAACAAGAACGGCCGGAGAATGCGGCGTAAACCGCTCTCTGGAGCTTTGTCGCCGTTAGATGATTGATCGATCATGGATGTCGTTTTCTACTTAACTGTATCACGTTGACTAGTTTATTTGGGCAGTGTTGCGTAAAGGAGGAGGCCAACTCCGGTGCCAACGGCGGCCCCCAGCACAAGCTCACTAATGGTGTGAAACTTTGCTTCATATCGACTCTGAGCAATGACTGCGGCGAGAGTCAGAGCAATTGCTGCGACAACAGCATTGGTGGTGAGCAAGACGGCCCAGGTGGCGAAGAAGAAGCCCAGGGCAGCATGCCCCGAGACCAGTCCGCCTTGAAGAACTTGCCCTCGCTTTCCTAGGCCCTTTCCGATGACGACAGCGATGATACAGAGGAATACTCCAATGATGATTCGGGGGATAACACCTATTTCGGGAGCCTCTGCTCCAAGTGAGACTTTGAGGGTTTCCCAACGATTCTCACCCAGAACAAGTAGAGCACCAACCACAATCGCAATGATCGTGGTGATCAAAACCGCACCTGCTGCGATATCCTTGGCAAACTTGGCCATCGGGTTATAGTTCGGACTCACAAGGTCCACAACGGCTTCGATTGCGGAGTTGAACATTTCGGCAACGACGACAAGCGAGATCGTGAAGAGCAAGACCAGCATCTCGCGCAGAGGTAAGTTGACAAAGATTCCGAGCAGGATGACGACAAAAACGACGTAGAGGTGAAACCTCATGTGTCGTTGAGTTTTGAACGTAAAAACGATTCCACGAATCGCCACGCGGAAGGGCTCAAAGACGTTTCTTCGTTCGCTCATTCCTCTTCCTGATGCAATACAGACGTCCAATGCGCGTCAATCGGCGTTCCGATCGTTTCTCCAATTTCGTTCATGCGAATTTGCATGTTGAGTCTGTCTTCTTCTGTTTCATCATCATAGCCGACCAGGTGCAAAACTCCATGGACGATCAGTGCAACGAGTTCATTCTCGGTCGAAACTCCGCGTAGCGCAGCCTGCACAGTGGCGTAAGGCAGCGAAATGGCAATATCGCCCAAAGGGAAGGGAAACGCCTGTCCCGAAGGGAAGGTCAAGACGTCGGTATCTGCATCAACCCCACGGAATTTTCTGTTGAGCTCTCGAACCTGCTGGCTATCCATGAGCATTACGTTCACCGACTGCGACACTTCTTCGATTTCACAGACTAACGAAAGACACGCTCGGAGCGGACCGAGCGAAACATTGGAGTCGCTCGAATCTTCGACAGTGTGCAGAGGTGTCATAGACGCAAAAAGGGAGTCCCAAAGCGGAACTCCCTCAAAAACTCATAAAGTGATTATCGCTGTGAAACGCGTCGGCGAGCTTGTCGTCGTCGCTTCTCGCTTGGCTTCTCGTATGCGCTGTGCTCCTTCAGTTCTCGAAGAACTCCGGCTTGCTGGAGCTTCATGTTGAACTTCTTGAGTGCGCTGTCGATGGATTCGTTGGGTTGAACTGTAATGTAAACCATGGGTTATAAGTAAGAGGATACCGCAAAACGAAACGACCGAGTCGATACCGACTCGGTCGAAACTTCGCTCAAGGATTGATTTGGATTACCAAGTGGTGTAGCCTGTGATGCTCGACTTTACTGTTCCAAGTCCGGCAAGGGTAGTCGTGTATGAAAAGTCGCTCGTACCGTCGAAGTCTTTAGGAACAGCTTGGAGGTACGGACCTCTCCAGTCAGCTGCCGTCAAGGCGACCAAAGTAGCTGTCGAATCGTAGCCCTGTGTTGGAGCAGCGGTTGCAGCAAGAGATGCGAGATCCTTTGGGAACAGCCCCGTGTCTGCTCGGAAAAGCTCAACCGCATTACGTGCCAGTTTGAGGTTGCTTCGGAGCGCCGACTCCTTACTTCGAGTCGTGGAGTTCGAAAACTTCGGAATTGCAATTGCTGCAAGTACCGCAATGATGATGATGACGATAAGTAGCTCCACAAGTGTGAAAGCGTTTCGGCGATTTCGGAGCGAAGGTTGTCGCATATTTCCTCTCTTCAATGTTTATTGGTTTACTAGGGTCAATTCTTTAGAACTTTCGGGGAATTACCGAATGTTTTCGACAGCGCTGTAGATCGGACCGATGATTGACATCGTGATCGAGCCAACGATGAGTCCCATCCCGACGATCATAAGCGGCTCAATGATGCTAACAAGCGCCTTGAGGCGGCCGTCCACTTCGATCTCCATTGACTTGCAGACCGTTGTCAATAGCTGCGGTAAACGACCAGTTCGCTCACCAACCGAGATGAGCTGAATGACTTGCTTTGGGAAGATGTTGTGCTTTCCCAGTGCCTCTGACATGGAGCTTCCGCGCTCAATATCGTCCTTGGCAGTGAACAGTGCCTTTTCGAGTTGAGCGTGACCTGCCACTCGGGCTCCCGCCTCAATGGCGGCGAGGAGAGGGACGTTTGAAGCCACGAGAGTCGAAATGGATTGCAACGATCTAGCGAGCGCAAGTCGTTTCATGAGATCGCCAAGCAGCGGCATGCGTGCGGCCACGCCCGAGAGCATTTTCTGCGAAATTGGGTTTCTCAGGGCAATCGTCAGGCCCACAATGAAGGCTACAAGCCCTACTCCGGATACGATCGGCTGACTTCGGATAAAATCGCCCGACTTGAGCATGACCTGGGTGGTCAACGGAAGCTCGGCTTTCATTTGTTTGAACACCACCGCAAACCGAGGCATAACGAAAATGATGAGAACAAGAATCGTGCAGCTCGAAACTCCTAGCATGACGCTGGGATAGAGCATCGCATTCATGATCTTCCGCTTCAGATCGGCTGCCCGTTCCATGTAGGCGGCGCCGTTATCGAGTGCCTGATCGAGTCTTCCACCCGCTTCAGCGACCCGAATCATGTCGACAATAATCGGAGGAAACATGTTGGGAGCAAGTCGCAAGGCGCCCGATATCCCCTGGCCGCCGACAACGCCCTCCTTGACGAGCCGCATTGTTGCCTCGATTTTGGGCGTCCGAGCACTTCCAATGACTGCGTCAATCGCTTCGATGAAGGGAACTCCAGTTTCGGCCATGACGGCAAGATTTCGAAGAATTCCAGCTGCGTCTTGAGGTGAAATTTTTGATCGAGCAGCTTCAGGTAATGCGGCGCCCTGCTCTGTCTTTTGGGTCTTCGCACCACTAGGACGAAGCGCAATGACGCTGATATCCTGCTTCGACAACCGATTCTCGGCATCCTCAAGGGAGACCGCTGAGATGTCTCCTTCAACACGAGTGCCCTTGCCGTCGATCCCTTTGTAGACGTAGGACACCATTAGCCTTGCTCTGCGGTTACCCGCACGACCTCCTCAATCGTTGTTCTTCCTTCGAGAACCTTGTCAGAAGCATCTTGCCGCAGTGTCAGCATTCCATTGTTGATTGCTGTCTGCTGAATCTCACTGGCGTTTTTGCCGGCTAGGATCATTCGTCGAAGCTCCGACGTCATTTCGAGAACTTCATACACTCCCATTCGTCCGCGATAACCAGTTTTTGAACAGTGTTCGCAACCCTTTCCACGAACAAAAGTTGCGGCGGGATCGAGGCCGAGTCGTCGAATGTTCTCGGGGTCAGGTTTGTACTCTTCAAGGCATTTAGGACAGTTCACACGAACGAGCCGCTGTGCGACAGAACACGAAACGGAGCCGCCCAGAAGGAATGGTTCGATGCCCATATCGACAAGGCGCGTAATCGCAGAAGCTGCATCATTTGCGTGGAGCGAACTCAAAACGAGGTGCCCAGTCAGCGCCGCTTCCGTGGCAATTGATGCCGTTTCTTGGTCTCGGATTTCACCAACGAGAATCACATCAGGGTCTTGGCGGAGCATTGAGCGTAGGCCAGTGGCAAAAGTGATTCCCGCCCGCGGGTTCACGTTTGCCTGCGTGATTCCATCAAGTTGGTACTCAACTGGGTCTTCAATGGTGATGATGTTGCGATAGATTGCGTTCAGGTAGTGCAAGCCAGCGTAGAGCGTTGTGGTCTTTCCGGAACCAGTAGGGCCGGTCACGAGGATCATGCCTTGGGGCTCTTGAAGTCTTGAGGTCAGCGTTTTGAAGCCAGACGCGTGCATCCCCAGCTTCTGGATGTCAATCATCGCCGCGTTCTTATCCAGAATTCGGATAACAATCGTTTCGCCGAAAACGCTTGGATAAGTTGATACACGGAAATCGAATTCGCCTTGAGGTGCGACAAGTGTGCACCTTCCGTCTTGAGGGGCGCGCCGCTCGGCGATGTCAAGTCCCGCCATCAGCTTGATGCGCGAGGTAAGGGGCATCTGGAGGTCCTTTGGAACCACCATGACTTCTTGAAGAAGGCCGTCAATTCGAACCCGGACCCGAACGCGACGTTGATGAGGCTCAATGTGAATGTCCGACGATCGCATGGCAATCGCCCGTATCAGGACCGCATTCACAAGTTTGACAACGGGAGCACCTTCGCCAACTTCTCGGAGTTCAACGACTGTTGAAGTGCTCTGATCTTCGTCTTCTTGCGCCTGTAGCGTAAGCGAGTCAGTATCAACTCCGCGAACAGCCTCTCCGACAATCTCGCCGAGATCGTCGTACGCGCCAAACGTTCTAAAGATCGCATCGCGCACGTCCGTTTCGGTTGCAAGTAACGGATCAATGTCTCGCCCTGTTAGGTTCGACAACTCGTCAAGCGCTGTGAGATCCAGTGGATCTACCATCGCCATGGTCGCCGATATATCGGTGACCTCGATAGGTACCGCTAGAAGTCGGACTGCGACTGAGTGAGGAATGATCTTAGCCTGATCAAAGTCAAGGTCGGTCTTTGCCAGGTCAATAAACGGGACGCCCATCTGGAGGCCGACTGCCGCCAGATTCTGTTTCTCACTGATCTTCTTGAGTCGAACAAGAAGGTCACCGACTGACTCCCGAGTGTCCTCGCGCTTGGCGAGGATCTCCATGAGTTCCGCGCGAGAGATCAGTCCTTCTTCGACAAATATCTCGCTTAGTGGGCGATCTATGTTCATTGTTTGATGATGTTGGGTGTGATACTGATGATGAGCTGAGACTTCCTCTTCTCGATTCGACGACTCTTGAACAGTTCGCCGAAGAATGGAATGTTGCTCAGAACGGGCAAACGCTGGTAGTTCTTGATGTCTTCCTCTTTCACCAGTCCGCCGATGACCATCGTGTCACCGTCGCGCATTGTGAGCCGATTTTCACTGCTTCTTGTCGCGAGCTGCGGGTAAGTACCGCCGTTCACATTGAGGAACTCGATGATCGAAGAGACTTCCGGCCGGACGGCCAGGGTGATGCTTCCGTCAGCGGCGATCTGGGCACTCACATCAAGTTGAATTCCAATCTTGAGCTCCTGCACCGAGAACACGGGCTGGCCGTTCGCGTTGAAGCTAGCTACGATCGGGAACTGCCGTTTCTCACCTATGAGGATCGAAGACGACTCACCATCCATAACGTTGATATTTGGACTCGAGAGCAACCGAGCCTTATCCTTTTGCTCAAGTGCCTTCAGCGTCGCAGCGAACGAGACTCCGGTTCTTTGGAACGTCCCTAAATTCGGGGATGAGTTCGTGACTTCGGAAACGTTGAACTGACCGGGAACCCACTGGATCCCCTGTTCGTTCAGGACTGAATCGGAGACGTCGTGGATAGTGACGGTTATCTGAACTTGTCGCCTTGCGATGTCAGTTGCGCTGATAATAGCCTCCAGCTGAGCAACTGCTTTAGCCGGGCCGCTAATCAGGATGGTTCTGGAGTTGTCTACCGTTTGATCAACCGGAGCAACTGGAGCTCCACCTCCTGCGGCGGCCACAACGTTTAGGCGAGGGACCAGCGAGTTTGGCATTGCGACTAGCGAAACACCGAGCTTTGACACCGCATCTTTCAATGCGTTGACCAGGGTCGTTGCACCAAGGTATTTCAACGCCACTACTTTGAAAACGTCGTCAGTTTTGGGCGCCGGCTCGGGATTCGCAGTCGTTGTATTCCCCGCAGCAGTCGGTGTCGCTGTCTTTGTTGGCGTCTCCGCCCCGTATTCCTCGGGGTATGCCGCGCGAAGAACGGCATCCTCTGCCATCACAAGCGTGTTTCGAACTTTAAGAGTTCGAACTCCTGCTAAGGCTGAAATGTGCTTCATCGCTTCGCTCAGGGGCATGTCTTTAATGTTCAAAGTCACCTTCTGATCAGCCTTTGAGATCAGCACAATGTTGATTCCGGTCTGTTTGCTGAGCAGACCCACGACCGTTTCCAGCGGGGTAGCCGATAGCGCGACCGAGACCCGCTTCTCCATCGCGGCCGCTGGCTGAGGCTCAAAAAACTTGTTTGCTGCAGCAGTGGGCTGAATAGGGTTGTGAGTGTGAGGAACCTTTGGCGCGACGGCGTTAGTGGGATCAAGAACCACCTCTGCTACCTTGCTGCCGATCGAGATATGTTGTTCGGGTCCTTGGTCGCCGGGACGCGGTCCTCCCTGAGAATTGGTTCTTGGCAATGCAGGTGGTTGGCTGGAGGCATTGATCGGCGCGGAGATTGGACGATCCATAGGGCGAACCAGAGTCGATGAGCCCGGATCCCCTAGCTTAATCTTCACTTTGCTCTGAGCTAGGAGAGCTAGTGCTTGAGGTGTTCGCAAACTCATTTGGATAGGGCTGCTGAGCACGGATCCTCCGAACCCTTGCCTCAACAAGATCTCAGAAATACTAACATTCAGACGCTTTGGTCCGATACCGCGGAAAGCTACCGCCGGAGCAGAAGTAGGCTTGGTTGGGGGAACGTACAGCTTACAAACTCCGCCTGAGTTTGAAGTCAAAACAACGGCGAGGGCAAGGGTATCAATCATAGTTGGACCTCCCTACCAATCCAGACCGACTTGCGTCGACCACGAATCGAGAGAGTGAGTTTTTCGGAGGTCATCGCGATTACGCGAATCCCGTAAGGCAATCCTTCGCCTTGGTCAGCGGTGTATTGGCTGTCGCCAATTCGGATGATTGCCACTGGGTTTCCAGCGTCAATGAATCCTTCAAATCGAATCATAATCGGTTTGGACTTGTCTGATGTTTCTGGTGTATCGCTTCCACCTGCTGGCATCTCGTTAGTCGGCGGTAGCTCGGGATGACCGCCAGTTGTCGGGTCCAGAGGAGTTATTTCCTGTTCGCCTTGAGAACCTGCACGAGTCGGCTTCCGCAATGAGACGGGTTGCTTCTTCTCCCCGACCTTTGCAGTCGGCTTCTTCGCATCGGGCTTCCTAAACGGTGTTTTCTCAATCTTTGGAGGAAGGTCACTCTCGAACTCCTCATTCCCCCCATCGTCTGGCTCATTTGTGGGGAGCTTGTTGTCCGCTGGCTTGGCCGTGCTGTCAGCAGGGTCAGGAGATTTTGACTTTTCTTCAACTACCGCAGGTGTGGGAGTCGATCCACTCGCAAATGTTGAAAAGAGACTTGAGCCGAGGAAGCCTAGGGCTCCGACTGCCACGATTCCGAGAATTACGGCTTGTTTAGGGTTGCCAGTTTTCACTTTTTGACCTCCATCTTCAGGACCCTCAGGGTCACCTTAGCGCTCACCTCAGACTGTTTTGTCCTACCCTCATTGATTTCGATCGAGTCGACTTCAACTGGATCGGGTGCTGAACAAACCGTGCGAATCACTTCGAAAACTCCTGTAAATGAACCGTCTAACTGAAACTGAACCGTGACTTGAGTCCAGCCCTTCACCTCTGCCGACGTAAATCGAGATGCGTAGGGTTGGAAGTCAGGTGCCGTCTGGAACTCTACCAAGCGGCAGCCATTCAATATCGCAGCTTCATCGATCACAGCCTGGATTCGACTCGCACTCTTGCGCTTCGGAATTCGAACGGTCAGCTTTTTGTAGCGCTCAATCGTGGCTTGCATAGTGGAGTTCTCCTTCTCAAGACTGAGTTGCTGTGCCTTCGCTTGCGATGCGTTGATCATAGAAGCGACAGCAGAACCCGAAATGAACAAGCAAGTGACTGCAAAGAAGGCACCTACGCCTATCGTCCATCGACGAATCGATCGGGAGAGTTTGTCAGTGGCGAGCGTCGTCGAAATCATTTGCCCACCTTGACCTTCTTGAGATAGTCAAAGACGATTCCATCCTCGCCCATGACAGGAGACTGCCGAATGGCGGTTTGATTTGTTGCTGAGACGTTTCGCCCTCGTCCAGCCGCTTCTACAAAGCGGCGTCCGTCGGCTGCGCTTCTGGCGTTGGCAACGACTTTAAAGCTCAGCTCGCCACCCATTGCTTCGATCTTGAGACTATCGAACCGCACAGTCTCCGGGGTCGCCTCGAGGAACTTTTTGGCTTCGGTAAAGAGGTGGTTGCGATATGTGTTGCAGTTCTGACGCATTTCGGCAAAGTCGAGTGATGGAGTGATCTCGGCAACGGTCTTCGCGAGATTTTTCTGCTGACCCAGGGCCACATCTCGCATCTTCACAGACTCATTAGTTCCTGCAGAGACTCTGCCGTGCCAAGTACTGACAGTCGGGAGCAGTATCAGCCCTGCCAGGCAGACACCGGTGAGAACGAATGCTTGACGCTGAATCTCAACCTGCATGGCGGCACGAGAAGACGTCCACTCGTTGAGTAGGTTTACTTCGACGTTTATCGTACGAGTCTTAGCCGACCCTAACCCAGTTAAATTCGCGTCCACCATCTAGTTGGCTCCGGTTCTGTGTGCTTTGACTTAAGCCCGCGAGGGCAAGTCCCATGACGATTGTGTAGGCCTCTTGTCGGTTCGATACCGACGCAAAAGTCTCACGGTTAAATCGAGTCATCATGCCCGCGATGGGACGTGCAAACTCAATCCGCAGCCCAAGCTGCTTCTGTAAATAGTCGGCGAGACCTGGCAAACTCACCAGCCCCCCACAGAGAATTGCTTGATCTAAAATTCCAGCATAACTACGCTCGGGATGCAGAGATCTGAAGTAGCGCATGAGGCGCATAACTTCGCGGGTCAACTTCTCAAGCTGTTCTGAGATATCGACAATTCCGTAGTCATCTCCCAAGGGGACACTCAGAATGCCCTTTGCTGAAAGATTCGTCCTAGGATCGTGCATGACGGTATCGGCGATCTCGGGCGAGAGATTTAGCGCGTCTCTTACTGCGGTGTGGAACATGCTTGAACCAAACTTGACGCCCCTGATGAACTGGAGCTGCTGGTTCTGAACCACGTACATGTGGGTGTTGCTCGAACCAAGGTCGATGATGGTAAGCGAAGCGTCACGCCAAAGTGCTGATCTTCGGTTCAACCGTCGTTCCACAACCCGAAGGATCGCCTGGGCTTCTAGTTCTGCACGAATCGGTTCAAGACCGGCGTACAGTAGTGCTTCAGAACGAGAGTCCACGATCTTGCGTGGCGTTGCCACGACAAGTGCCGAGATCTCGTCACCCTGAACTTTAGCTGTTGCTGCTTCGACATAAGCTGATTCGAGAGGAAATGGGAGGTGCTTTCGAACTTTGAACTTTGCCGCCTCACGAATCTCCGATTCGTCCATGGCAGGTAGCGTTACCCAACGGAGAACAGCCAAGTTGGACGGAATATCGAAAACAGCTCCGGGGCAAGAAATCTGATTCTCGCGCAGAAACTTGCCAAAGTTGCGTCCAAACTCTTTGGACTCTTCGATCATGCCATTCTTGATCGAACCGGCGGGGGGGACGAACGAGCCAGCGGCACCGATGTCGGTGCGCGCACCGACTTGGTTCAACATCAAGACCTTGGTGGAACGGGTGCCGAAATCGACCCCGAGCGACACGGTATGATCTCGATTCGCGGTAACTGGCTCAAATAGCATCAGGCTGCTCGATCCTCCAGACTCGCTTGGTTAGCTTCAAACTTGGGACCCCAATAGGCCGAGTAGAGATCATCGAGCTCACCTGCAGCGAGGAGCTCTTTTAGTGCTTCGACGACAACGGAGTCGAATTGGATTCCTGCACCTTTTGAGAGCTCTCCCATGACGTGCCCCATGTCCATGACGCCTCGATAAGGACGGCGACTGCTCATTGCGTCAAAGGCATCCGCTACGCAGACAATTCGTAGTGAGAGTGGAAGTTCGCCACCCTTCAAACCGTCTGGGTATCCCGAACCGTCGAGCTTCTCGTGGTGGTTTCGGATAATCATCAGAACACCATCGCTGAGCATAAGGGGCCGGCAAATTTCGTATCCAATAACCGGGTGAGTTCGCATGAAGTGGAACTCGTCATCGGTAAGCCTGCCAGGCTTGTTCAAGATCGCGTCCGGTACGCCGATCTTTCCGATGTCATGCAGAATCGTTCCGATTCGCAGTTCTTCAAGGGCGTCGGGAAGCAGTCCAAGTTTGGACCCAATCATGACCGACAGATCACAAACGCGCTGAGAGTGACCTCTCGTATAGTCATCGCGAGCTTCAAGTGCAGTCGCTAGTGACTCAAGAGTTCTGAGGAAGGTAGCGCGGTTACGCTCTTCCATCCGAGCGTTATGGATGGCATTCGCCAACAGGGAAGAAAGCGATTGTAGAAGATCAAGCTCTTCGGCTTCGAGAGCTTCGGCCTCTTCGGTGTTCACAATGGTCATCGCACCGATGATCTGCTCATTGATTGCCATGCCCACGCCCCGAAACTCTCGGTTAAGTAGCGGCACCGAAACTGCACTCCGGATCGCCAGGCCGATTCCGTCGCATTCGACAGTCTCACCTTCTTTTGCCGTCAAAGTAATTGGTTGGCCCTCTTTAGCTACATAGCCAGATATTCCCTCTCCCATGGCAACAACCATCGGGAAGAAGAAGTCGCCGGATTGCGAAAAAGCCGCTTCAGTGATGAGAAGTCCAGGATCCTCATCGGAAGTTAGGACAACCATTCCGGCCGTTGCGCCAACATCTTGAATTGCGCTCTTGAGCGTGCCTTGAATCAATTGCCGAAGATCGCCGGAAGCGGCAACATTCGAAGAAGTGTTCATCAACGTCGAAAGTCGTCGATCACGGTCTCGAAGGATGCGATCTTTAGCTTGGAAGCGCGCCAGAGTAATTCCGCCGAAACCGGCAAAGATCAATCCAAATCCCGAAGGGAGTAGAGACTTCCACGTTTCGTTAAGAATGACTCCATAAATTGTGATCCCAACCGCAACAGTTGTAACCAGGGTAACTCGCCTGGTGTTTCGTGTACTTAGGGCTTCGAAAATGATCGCAGGAATGCTGATCATCCACACGTTGGCCATATCTCGGGGTCCGTAGATCGTGGCGGCGATCGGAAGCAGAATGTCGAGAAATCTCGAGTGAGAGACTAGGTTCTGTCCGTACTTCCGGTAACCATCCGGCTTTCGGATCATGAACTGGATCGCAAGTCCGGAAATTGCACCAAACGCGCATCCACCCAGAATCCACTGTTCGTCTGCGCTGCCCCAGGCGACTACCAACCAAATGAGCATCAGGGCCCAACGGGCCTTTAGCCAAAGCTGATCGGCAGCATAGGAAATCTGCAACTCCCGCTTCAAACTATCACCTCGTCGATTACCTGGTCAAAATACATGGTTGTACCGTTAGGTAAATCGGCGAACTTAGGGGTTCTCTTTAGGTTTGGGAGCTAAAAAAGCTCTACCACATGCCCGGAACGCGCATTCGCTTGTCCCATCGCGGGTCATCCCAGAAGAACGAATCGTAGTTGACCGTGAGCTTTTTCGAGCCAATGGCAAAGTTGTTTGCCCACACTGCTCCGGTTATCGTCGGATTCCCTCCGACAGATTGGGTGAAGATGCCGTTACAGATAACAAAACCTTCGATGGCATTTCCTTGGAGATCGACATTGCCGTCAACAATGATGAGTCCCTCGTCTGCGGAAGATGTGCGTTCGAATCGTTTGATAATGGCGTTGCCCTTTACGAACACGGTTCCCTTACCCGTGTATTTCACGTCGAAGGTGACGTTCCCACTGTTGTACCAAAGTGACTGATAGGCACCTAGGCTCAAGAACGGAAGCAAATTGCAATTCTGGTTGCCCGTCGTAGATAAAGTCGCCGCCGCCGAGTACGCCGAGGAGTCGAGATCCGCTGCCAGGCTAGTACGACCCATTTTTTTCAACCCTTCGACCGAGGGCTCTTCCGTGAGCGAGGTTCGTTCAGCGTAGAGGTCCCCCGAGATAGCGGTTTCGTAAACATCCGACGGGTAGTCGCCTCCAAAGTATGCATCGCCGTTGACGTTGACGCTCTCGCTAGGGATGAAGTCCGTTTCTGAGCCCAATGCAAACCACATTGGCGAAACTGAACCGCGACGGCCAATCACCAGCTGGTATTTGCCGCTCTTCTTCCGTCCGGTAATTGTGGCGTCCAGAACAATCATGCGGCTCCGCGAACCTGTCCCCGCCGAAGCATCGACACTAACATCAAAACCCCCGATCGTGAGATTCGTATTGCTCGGAAGAATGAGCGATTGTTCCAAGGCCTTCTGGGTAAAGATCGCTTTCAAACTATCTTCTATGTATTCGAACCTGACGTCATCCTCGGACCGAAACTGTCGCATTGTCGTGAACTGCCCGACGTCTGCCGTACTCATCAAGATCGTCGAGACCGAAGCCATCAGCACGACGCAAAAAATGAGAACCGATCCGCGATCTCGAACCCGCTTCATTGCGCTCCTCGCCAGTAGAAGCGATGCCTGATATCGAGTCTGGCTGGCTGCCTAACATTTGCCAAGCCACCATCTGTGGTCTCTTCAGCGTTCGTCTGAATGCGAACACCTGCCAGGCGGGACGATGCGATCACCGAAAACGTAACCGTTCCCGGAATCGAAACCCTTGGTTCTCCCGCTCGCCAGAATGACCAGTCCCGCTTAATATCCGCAATAGTCGGATTAGAATCATCCGTCCGGATCGCCATGAACCAATAGTTCCCCGACGAGCCGGGAGTCCCGATGGAATCTGCTGGATATAGCCAAATCCGCTTCTGCTCGGTATAGCCCTCACGCAAAAGTTTGTCCGTAAAGTCCGCCTGCGGATACTCCGGAACACCATCTCCATCCCGATCAACACTATCTTTCGGCACCGTGCAGACCAGAGCGGACCGTCCACTTAAATTCTTCGATTCAACCTTTACAGCTGTCATTGCCAAAGTTCGCATGGTCGACGAAAGCGTCGTGCAGGACTGTAACGTACTGAACCGAGAAACTGCATCTGCCGTGCGAATCGCAATAAACGAGTACAGTGTCGTCGCAGAACCAACGATTAATGAAGTCAGCACAACCGCCAACATCATCTCGATCATCGTCGCCCCACGTCTAGTTGACATCTGGGCACCTCACATAAGTCTCGATCGTGATCGTCTCCGTGTAGAAACGAGCACCCTTGTTCTCGATCCAAGTCGCAGTTCCAACAACTTTAGCGACACCACTGTAAGCTGACCACGAGGGTGTTGTTTTGAGCGAGCAAAGCGCCTTCCCGGGCAGGGTGACGCTTGTAAGAATCACACTCGGTAAAGTGCTTGTCTGGTTTGCGGCCTGAGTTGTAACTTCCATTCGGTCCTGCAAAGCCGCCAAAGCGACTGCCCGCCGCTCAGTTCGGGCAATGTTTGAAACTGCCTGCTGAGCCGTATCCGTAAGGGCCGCCGAGCAAACGCCAAGAAAAGCCGCCGCGACCAAAACCTCGGCCAACGTAGTCCCCCTCTTGCGGCGCAAACACCTCACCCAGCAATTATCGGGGGGAATCTTTAGAAGTTGGAGGTTAGAATCTCCCAACTTATACAGTGGTACCGGGGATGGGACTCGAACCCACACGACTTGCATCAGCGGTGTTTGAGACCGCCGCGTCTACCATTCCGCCACCCCGGCACATTTAGGGCGCGATAAAGAATGTACCCCGTCCATAATGAAGACGTGATCCTCTCGGCACAAGGAATAAGCAAGCGGTTCGGTCCGCGATGGCTTTTCCGGGGCCTCGATATCGAGATTTCACAGGGGGATTGCCTCATCGTTACCGGCAAAAACGGCTCCGGAAAGTCCACCCTCCTCAAACTCCTCGCCGGCCTCGAAAGACCCACCGAAGGCACCCTGCAAAACGGTTTCGACAATGAGCAATCCAACCGCGCCTACTGCGCCCTCGATCAAGCCGTCTTTCCCGCCCTCACCGTCACCGAGCACCTCGACCTAGCCGCAGAACTCCGCACCCGACCGCTAACCTCTAACCTCCAACTTCTAACCACCGTCGGCCTCCAAGACCACCAAAACCACCGAGCCCAACACCTCTCCAGCGGCCTCCGAAGTCGCCTCAAAATTGCTCTCGCCATCCAGTCCCAACCCAAACTCCTCATCTGGGACGAACCCGGCGTCGCCCTCGACGAAGCCGGTCGCGAGCTCGTCGCCAAAGTCGTCAAAGAACAGACCCAACGCGGAGCCCTAATCCTCGCCACCAACGACCCCGACGAAAGGAGGTTCGGCACCCATGCCCTCGAGCTATAAACCCATCCTCGCCGTCTTCCGAAAAGAGTGGCTGACCGAAAGCCGCACCCTCAGCGGGATCACCACCACCGGCCTCATCTGCTTCGTCAGCGTCGTCATCCTCAACGCAATCACCTTCACCACCAAACTCAACCCCCTCGTCGCCGCCGGGATGTACTGGATGGTCCTCACGTTCAGCGCCGCCATCAGCCTCCCGCGCACCTTCCTCCAAGAAGAAGAACAAGGCACCGCCGACTTCTGGCGCCTCTTCGCCACCCCCGAAGCTGTCTTTTGGGGCAAAGCCCTCTTCAACATCACCCAAATGCTGATCGCCACCGTCCTGATGAGCATCATGTTCCTCATCATGCTCCCGGTCAAGCTCCAAAACCCCGGAGCCTTCTTCCTAAATGGCCTCGCCGGAGCCGTCGCAATCGCATCCACATCCACCCTCGCCGGAGCAATCGCCGCCCCCGCATCAAACCGCGCTGCCCTCAGCACCGCGATCTCGGTCCCGCTCCTGATCTTCCTGATCAACCTCGGTATCACTGGAACCGCGACCGCCCTCGGCGAAGGCCTCAAATCTGGCGAAAATGGTGTCGTCGGAATGATTGCCTACGCAATCGCCACAACCACCCTCGGCCCTGTGGTTTACTCAAAGATATGGAAAAGCTGACGCGGCCAGTGCTATTCATTGGAATGCCGCTCGCCATCTGGCACAGCTACCTCGTCGGCGACGCCGCCGGGTTTATGAACCCCGAATTCGCCCGAATCTTTTTCTGGCACTTCCCGTTCCCCATCATGGCAACTGGACTCGTCTCCGCCGGACTCTGGTTTAGCTGGAAGTATCTGAAAACCCGCGACCAAGCGTGGGACATCCGCAGCCAAAGCGCCCACGAGTACGCGATGCTCTTCATCCTGCTCACCCTCGCCAGCGGTGTCTTCTTCAGCAAAGTCCAATGGGGCGCCTGGTGGCAAAACGACCCCCGTCAAGTCAGCTTCCTCCTAGTAAGCACGGTCTACATCGCCTACTTCGTCCTCCGAAGCGCCTTCCCCGACCCCGACAAACGCGCCCAAAATGCCGCTGGCTACGCCCTGGCTGCATTCCTGCCGTTCCTGTTTCTCACCTTCGTCTTCCCTCGCCTCCCTCAAGTCGAATCGTTCCACCCCAGCGAGACCATCATGAAGGGTCGCCTCAAGGGCGGCTACGCAATGGTCACCGTCGAACTGATGATCCTCGTCTGGATCCTCACCGCCTGGGTCTACAAACTTCGAGCTCGCTCTCTGCTCATCGCACACAAACTGGAAAACAACTATGGATCTCTGGAAAGTCCTCGCCGCTCTGACGTCAATGCTCCTGTGGTTCGGCGTCTGCCTGATGCTCCTTCGGACGGAGAAAGCAGTTAAACGCGCCGAAGACAAACTCGACGAACTCTCGAAGTAAAACTTCCTGATGGAACGCGGATGCCCCTGTCCGCATCCAAATGTGCCTGCGAAAGTACAATAAGGGCGCATGTCCCACCCCGAGGTCACCAGCTTCACCGAGATCGCCGAATTCTACGACGACCTCATGAAGCCCGTGCCCTACCGCATGTGGACCAGCTACTACCTCCTCCTCCTCTCCATGCAGGGGCAGAAGCCCAAAAGCGTCCTCGACGCCTGTTGCGGAACCGGAACTCTCACCCACATGCTCACCCACGAGGGACTCGAAGTCGAAGGCTTCGACCTCAGCGAGCCCATGATCCGCCAAGCCCGCCTCAAGGCCGAACGGCGAAAAATGCCGTTAAGATTCGAAGTCGCCAACGCCTGCACCGTTGACATGGGCCGCCAATACGATGCCGCCCTCTGCTTCTTCGATAGCTTCAACAACATCACCGACCCCCAAGACCTGCTCCGGGCGTTCAAGCGGATCGCCGCCCACCTGCCGCCTGGCGGATCGTTCATCTTCGACCTCAACCTCGCCTACGCCTTTGAGCAAAAGATGTTCAACCAGCAAGATATGAGCAAATCCAGCAAAGTCCGCTACCGCTGGCGAGGCGACTACGACCCCCGAACTTGCATCATCAAGGTGAACATGCAATTCTGGGTCGGCGACCAAGAGTTCACCGAAACCCACACCCAACGCGCCTACGAAATCGAAGAAGTCGTCGACCTTCTGGACGAAGCCGGCTTCCGAGACATCCGAGTCTTCGAATCCTACACCCTCAACCCGCCGAGGGAGAAATCGGATCGGGTCCACTTTGCTTGTGTGGCAAAGTGACTCGTCCCTTTCCTGAGTCAGACTCCTTGTCCAAGGTAAGGGGAGGGAACGTGGTTGTGCTATAAAAATAGTGAAATGGATTGGCACAGTGTTCGGAGTTCTGGAATGTTGTTGTGTCTCGCTGCACTTGCGTCAGCTTCGATCGGTTTTGTAACTTTAACAAAAGCGGAGGGATTTCAGCGTCCCGAGGCCGATTCGCCGATGCTAGTCTCCGGAAAGATGGGTCCGATTCCAAAAGGTACTCGGCTGGATACAGTCCCTCCTGGATACATTTCGTCGAATAAAGAGAATACGCAATTTAAAGGGCGACTCTACTGGCCGACAAATACTTCTGACTATCAAATCGGTGATGCTTACAATTGGGAAAAGTTTATGGAAGATCCTTCGAACCCAAGGTACGGTGGATTGCTTCCCCATTACGGATTGGTTTCCCCGATCGAGGTGAACGATGACATCAATGCTGTGTGGAATATGACAAAAGGGCTAAAGCATATTCCCGGTGAAAAACTGGAGTCAATTTCACGCCGAATACAAGGGCCAATCACAGAATTCATCAAAGCGAAAGATGCCGCGCGACTCGCCGCTGGCCTCGAACCCGTAACCAAGGCCCACAGAATTGTGATTCGTGCGGCTGGAAATGAGACGTTTGTTGCGATGAATATGTACAACGGGGATCACGGCCTACGATCTGGACCTGTTACCAAACCTGCGCAAGCGCAACTGACGAGTGGTCAAAAGGACAAGGATTGCCAGTGGTCGTTAGACGCGGCTCAACAAATTTTGGATTTAAAGGATCCTAAGGGGACATGCGGTTATCATACAGCGGTTTTAACATCACTTCACCACAAAGCGGGGTTGTTATCGTTTGACAATACTGTCCAATGCCGACCGACCGACTGGCGCGGTGGATATGTGGAAAGTGACAAGTTTCGCGATGGCGGGAATTGGCTTCACTCTACAATAGTCTTAATACTGCCCTCGGTAGACGACGCCAGAGGTCTTTCAAAAAAGTGGTCGGGACCCTACTACTCCACTAGGTACGCCAGCGCGCAGAGTGATCCTACCTTTTACAGCATCGCACCGCAAGATCGTGAGGCCTTTCGAAAGTCTAAGGTCTTCCCTCAACCTGAACATTTCTTGGTTGGAGCGAAAGGAGACAGTGTGCTCATGGTTCGTCATACGATGAGTTATATGTCTGGGGGCCTCGACTACAACGCAAGGGAGACACGAGGCTTCCTGAAATGGGATGTCGGAAACTTCTTCAAAGCTGATGTCAATTCTGTCCGCACCCTGATTGCCTCAGGGGTTAAGTTAACGGAACAAATTGTCGAGGGCAGGTAATACTGTAGGATGCCTCTGGATCCGTGATCCCGAGGCTATAACGACAGCCTCACTGACGAGTTATAACTCCTACCCTGGCCGAAGGGAATCGAAGGCTCAGGAGTCATGCCCAAAACCCATTCGTCTTAGCCTCGGGATTGAGAATCCCGAGGCATCAAATCAATAAGCTCTCGAGAGGCACCCCGTACTATCCCAATGCCTGAGATAGGTCGGCGAGCAGATCGTCGATGTTCTCTAGCCCAACGCTGAGGCGGATGAAGTCAGGCGTGACGCCGGCTAGCCACTCGCGTGGGCAGGGCAAGCAGTCGGATCCAGGGTGGCACTGGTAACCGCGCCCATAACAGCTCGACGCTGGTCGACAACCAGGTTACCAGTGAACCAACTTGTAATCGGCAGAGTTGTTCGGTCCCGACTCACCAAACTCCCCAACCCCAAACTCCGAACGATGAGGTTGACAAACTCCCAACTTCCTCGCCTAGTAAGTGATGAGAGCTAAACGCGAAACCACACTGCAAATCCCCGCCCAAAATGCGATCAAAAAACTCCCCACTTGGTCGTCAGATGGGGAAGGTCAGGTTCAACGAAATACCCAACCCTACCCAACTCTCTCCCAATTTCCGCAAGTTCTTGAACCTGACTACCCAACCAAATGCGTCGCAGTTCTCTCGACGAGCCACGGCGCGGGCAGGGCAAGCAAAAGTTGTTTGGGTGACACGTTAACCAACAACGCGCCGCTTCGCCGAGATGATCTCAGTATTCATCCCCGCCCAGTGCAGCATCCCGCCGTATCGACCGTGCTCCATCTTAATGCACTTATCTTGCACCGCAACCAGTCCGGCGTCAATCGCCCGATTCCCCGCGTCGAAGTTGATGATCCGCAACTGCGACCAAACCGCCTTCGCGCCATTCGCAATCGCCTGGTCAACGATGTCCCACATCTCGTGCCCTGGTCGAAAAACGTTCACCACATCAACCGCAAACGGAACCTCCGCCAGCGACCGATAAACCTTCTGACCCAGAATGAAATCCGCCTTCGGATGAACCGGAATCACTTCAAATCCTTCATCAAGAAGGTAAGAAGCAACCATATTCGAAGCCTTCGTCGACTCCGTCGAGAGCCCAATAATCGCAACCTTCCGCATCGAAGCCAACAGCTTCTGAATCTGGTCGCCGTTCTGATACCGCTCCCGCTGCTCCGCAGTCAAAGTCGTGTTGAGGTTGATGCTACAAGCGATACTCATGCCTTCTCCAAAGCCTGCTCCAGGTCCCAAATCAAATCGTCCACCGTCTCCAGACCCACCGACAACCGAATCATCCCCGGCGTAATCCGCGCCGCTTCAAGTTCAGCGTCCGACATCTGCTGGTGCGTCGTCGAAGCCGGATGAATCACCAAGCTCTTCGCATCACCAACGTTGGCAAGGTGCGAGAACAACTGCAACGACTCGATGAACTGCTTGCCCGAGTTTCGAGCATCCGAACCAGAAATCTCAAACGCAAACACCGCCCCCGCGCCCTTCGGCAGATACTTCTGAACCCGATCATGATGAGGGTGAGAAGGAAGTCCCGCGTAATGAACGCGACCCACCTTCGGATGCGCCTCGAGGAACTTGGCAACCGCCAAGGCATTCGAAACGTGCCGCTCCATCCGCAGCGACAAAGTCTCAAGACCCTGCAACAAGTTAAATGCGTTCGTCGGCGAGATACATGCCCCGGTGTCCCGAATCGTCTCCGCCCGCAGCTTCATCAGGAATGCATAGTGACCAAACGTATCAAAGAACCGCATCCCGTGGTAGCTCTGCGAAGCATCAGCAATCGTCGGGAACCCCGAGAAATCAAAGTTCCCCGAGTCAGTCACCACGCCGCCGATCGACGTCCCGTGACCACCAATAAACTTCGTCGCCGAGTGCAAAACAATCGTCGCACCATGCTCAATCGGCCGACAAAGATAAGGCGTCGCAAAAGTCGAGTCGACCACCAAAGGAATCCCCTTGGAATCGCCCAAAGCAGCAAGCGCCGCCAGATCAGGAATCGAGTTAATCGGGTTACCTATCGTCTCGACAAACAGCATCCGAGTCTTAGGAGTGACCGCTTCTTCCCAGTCCGAAACCCGATCCGGATCAACAAACGAGACGTCGATGCACAGCTTCTTGAGCGTGTGGGCAAACATCGTCATTGTCCCGCCATAAAGCTGGTTGGAAGCAACAATGTGATCTCCCGGCGAGCAAAGGGTCATCACCACCCCAAACTCCGCCGCCATCCCGCTGGCGGTCGCTACCGCGCCAGTCGCACCTTCCAGAGAAGCAACCCGCTCCTCAAAAACCGCCGTCGTCGGATTACTAATCCGCGAATAGATGTTGCCGTACTGCTTCAGCTCAAACAGGTGGGCCGCCTCGTCAGCATCCTTAAAAACATAACTCGTCGTCTGGTGAATCGGCACCGCCCGAGCTCCCACGAATGGGTCAGGCACCTGTCCGGCGTGGAGCATCTTGGTCTCAAATCCGAATTGACGACTCATATCTGAATAAACTCCCGCACCACGTCATTCGATCGCAAATACTCCAACTCCTTCTCTCCAGGCCGCTGCGGCCTATCCCTTTGGCAAGCCACAACACAAAGGAACCCCAGCGGCGAATCCGCATCGGCCCGGAACTGGTGCCACGTCATCGGCGGAATATGGACGATATCCTGGCAACAAATCTCGGAAACCGTATCGCGAACCAAAACCCGACCCCGCCCGCGAATCACCATCACCGCGTGCTGGTGCTCATGCCGCTCCAGGGTCGAGTGACCGCCCGGACCAACCTCGAAATACCGAAACTCAACTGGAAGATCACCTTGCCCCTCGAGCATGACCTGCCGAGTAACGTCGCGGAACATGTTCCCGTCCTCCTTATAAGGCAGAACGTCAACGCCCTCCCACCGAAAATCACCTGTTGCCTTGACGATCATGCTCTAACTTCTACGTCAGAGTTTACTTCCGAAGCTGAACGCGCTCCCTGAACGTCTTTACCTAAGACCGATCTAACCATAGATCCTTAGCCAAACAGGCCAGTCAAAATGATCTTTCCCGCACTCCTCCCGCAAATCCAGCTTCCATTCGTTGCCCCCTGTTTCAGCTCACACATGGTTCTTCAGCGAGACAAGCCGAACAACATCTGGGGTTGGAGCACCCCCGGATCGCAAATCCGTGTATCCATCGCAACCTCCCGAGCCACCGCAACGGCAGATGCAACTGGAAAATGGATGGCCCAAATCAAACCACCCAAAGCTGGGGGGCCTTACAAACTAACCATCGAGGGACTCCAGAAAGTCGAACTAGATGACATCCTCGTTGGAGACGTCTGGATTTGCTCCGGGCAGTCGAACATGGAGCAGGGCATCAACATGGCGGACAATTCCAAAAAAGAGGTCGCCGCCGCCACCGATTCCCAGATACGGCTGTTCATGGGCACCAAGACAACTGCCCTAAAACCGGCAAGCATAAACCAGGGTACTTGGGCGGTTTGCTCGCCCGAGAACATTGTGAAGGGTGGTTGGGGTGGGTTCTCTGCTGTCGGCTACTACTTCGGAAGACATCTCCGGTCCAAAATCGGAGTTCCCATTGGCCTCATCCAAACCGCATGGGGCGGTTCGGCCGGCGAGTCGTGGGTCAGTGCCGGGGGACTCGCTACAGTGAAAGATTTCGACAACCAAGTGGCCCAAGCCCAGATCCAAGCCTCCGGTGCCGCAACTCCGACCAACGACCTCATTGAACAATGGGTGACTAAGAACTCACCCCAGCCTTCGGCAACCGACTTCGCAGTGGCCGTCAAACTCCCCGGCGGCACACGCCAAATGGGTCAGGATGGCAAACGTCGAGTCTATTGGTTCCATCGAACTCTGAACCTCACTAAAGACCAGATCGGCCAGCCCTGGCTCACCGTCGGCTCAGTCGAAGGAGCAGACGCCCTTTACATCAACGGCAAGCGTGTCATGGCAGGTAATAGCATCCTCATGTGGCAAGCTGCCCAGATGCCCGCCGGAGTCCTCAAGGAAGGCACAAACGACCTCTGGTTCCGACTTGTCGATTTGAACGGGAACGGAGGAGTCATGAACCCGCAGTTCAACATGGACTTCGGCAACGGAAATCGGGTCGAACTCGGAGGTCAATGGGGGATCTACCCTGGTGCTGAACTGGAGAAACTCGAGAAATTCCCGCCAATGATCGAGGGCAACCCCAACTGGCCGACCGTCCTCCACAACGCGATGCTCAAGCCGTTTCAACCCATGGCAATTAAAGGCGCCATCTGGTACCAGGGCGAAACTAATGTGGGGCGAGGTGAGCAATATTCTCGCCTTCTACCTGCTCTAATCACCGACTGGCGCAAGGGCTTCGCCCAAGGCGACTTCCCGTTCCTCGTCGCCCAGCTCGCCAATTACGGCCGCAAGCATACCGAACCAAGCGAAAGTGGCTGGAGCGAACTCCAAGAAGCTCAAGCGACTGCCGTCACCAGAGTCAAAAACGCGGCGCTTGCTTGTACTGTCGATATCGGAATGGGCAACGACATTCACCCAACCAATAAGCAAGACGTCGGCCTCCGCCTAGGGCTCCAAGCCGAGCGAATCGCATACGGTCGCAAACTCGTTTCAAGCGGGCCGACGTTAAAGGGTATCGATCTCAAGGGCGATGAAATCGTCGTGAAGTTCGATAATGTCGGCGGTGGGCTCGTGGCAAAAGGCAACCTCGACAAGTGCTTCGCCATCATGGGCTCAAACGGAAAATGGGTTTGGGCCGATGCCCGAATCGAAGGCGCGAGCGTTGTTGTGAGCGCAAAGGGGGTCATCGCCCCCATGTACTTGCGCTATGCTTGGGACGAAGATCCGAACGCGCCACTGTACAACAAAGAGGGGCTGCCTGCCGTACCTTTCAGAATCGATCCTCCGAAGTGAGAGTTATTGTGCCCCGAAACTGATCGGGGCACAACTGAACTTACGGGGCAGGGACGATTCTGACGATCTTGTCCGGACCGTTAAGGGCAACGTAGATCACTCCGTCTGGTGCCGTCGCGATGTCCCGCACCCTACCCATTCCGATCAGCAAGCCTTCGCGTTCGACAAACTTGCCGTCTTTTGTCCGGATCCGGTCAACGGAAGATCCACTCAGACCACCAGCGATTAAGTCGCCTTTCCACTTAGGGAAAGCCGCTCCACGAGCAACATCAAGCCCAGAGGCCCCGATCGACGGGAGCCATCGGAAGACTGGCATCTTGTACTTCTCGCCAGGAGCGTTCCAGGGCACCCAATCCGGAGAGTCGTTGTAGTTGATGCTGAACGCAACCTTGCTCCAACCCATGTTGTCGCCCTTGGTGCACTCGTTTAATTCGTCTCCACCGCGTGGACCGTGTTCGGTGTCCCAGACACGTCCATCAAGTCCAATGGTTAGACCCTGTGGATTTCGATGGCCATAAGTCCAAACCTTCTCGGCAATGACTCCTTTCCCAACAAAGGGGTTATCCTTCGGAACTGAGCCATCTTCGTTGAGCCTATAAACCTTTCCGTTGGGAATGTTCAAGTCTTGGGCGGTGTTTCCGCCTCCGCGCTCGCCTTGCGAAATGTAAACATGCCCCTTACCATCGAACGCGAGCTTGCAACCATAGTGCACTCCCGAGCCATTGTAATGCTGCTGATCCACTTGGTAGATCGTTTGTTGTGAGCCCCATTGGGCGTTCTCGCCGTTCCACGACAGCTTGCCTCGTACAACCTTTGTCATCGCTGCTCGCGAGCCATCAGCTTTCGGCTCCGAGTAACTGATGTAAACCCAGCCGTTCGTGGCGTACTGCGGATGAACAGCAACTTCCATCTGTCCCCCCTGACCAAGTTCGAGCACCTGGGGAAGTCCTTTGATTTCTCCAACCTTCTGTCCAGCTTTGAAAATGTTAATACCACCTGGTCGGTTGGAAACAAGCATTCGACCATCCGGAAGCCAATCGATCGACCATGGCACCTTGAGCCCCTGTCCCTGATCAACTACCGTTTCAACGCGATAGTTGTGCAATTTCGAGTTGAATACGTCTCCGGTCTTCTTAGGCTGACCTAGACCCCAGCGGAGTGCCTTGCCTTGAAGTTCTCGAATGTGAACCACCAGACCCCAAACTTCTTGATCTGTCAGAGTCTCGCCCATCGACTCCATTCCCGTTCCCGGAACCCCGTTGCGGGTCGCGTCGAAGAACGCTCGGTCGTGCTTCTGATCAAACTTTTCTGGTGTCAACAATGACTGAGTTCCGCCACCGCCGCCTTCTCCGTTTTCGCCGTGGCACTTACCACAATAGTCGTTATACAGCTTCGTAACATTGGTGCGCCGCTGTTGGGGTTGCTTCTTGTTTGGTTCGTAAGCGGCCGATTCCTTGGTGCCTGCCGCGATTGTTGTGCAACCGACTACGAGGCCAGACGCAGCGAGAGCGAGTTGAAATAGTTTTGTCATGGTCTGGTTTTACCTAGCTCTACGGGTCAGAACAACGAGAACATCTGCAGTTAAGTTATCAATTTGCATGGAGCCACCTTTGATTGCAGTTGTGGTGTTGAATTCCCGATCGCCGCTCATGTCGAGGATCTTTGTGTCGTAGGTGCCGTCCTTCCACTTAGCGTACTTGATCGTGCAGGTTGCCGTTTTGCCGCTGCCGACCGCTGAATTGATCCGGATAACAGACTTGTCACCGTTTGAGGCGAGCAATGCACTGCTGACGGGCATGATGCCGGGGATTTCGATGCTGCGAACTCGGAACCAGTCGGGTCCGTTGTTTTCGATTCTCAGGACATGCTGCCCAGCGGTGTAGGGAATCCGGATCGATTCGGCTTTGTTGCCTTGTCCTTTCCACTCTTTGGAAAAGACCTCTTTTCCGTCGAGGAAAACTTGAGCTTTTGAGCCGCCCGTCGCGAACTCGGCCACGTTGATACTCACCTCGCCAGGCTGCTCGGCACTGAATTTTATCGAGACTGGGTCGGGCTGCATTTCGCGATGCCCGGTGCCCTGGAAGTAGCCGGAAAGTAGGCCGACCTTCTCAGCGTCCGCAGGGAGGTCGAAAGACATCACATCGCTCTTTTCCCAACCGCGACCCGGTACTAGCTGAAGCGTTGCTCCTTTGGGCGAGTTGACTGCGATCTTCTGGCGTTGGAAGGCCATCGGATCGCCGAGTGATTTCAACATCTCGATGGACCGCTTGTATTCCCCGTACATCCCCGGTTTGTTCATCTGATCCCAGTACCAGAACTGTGCAGCGCCGGAATGGCCCGCGAAGAACGCGCCCCAGATGCCGTCCCGGATGGCCAGGCGATCCGAGTTACCCGAGTCTCCCCAGCCGATTTCTCCGAAGAAGAGCGGCAATTTAGGATCGGGTGGTGTCCCCAAAACTAATCCGAAGATGCTGGATGGATATCCATGGCCCTGCTTGAAATCCATCTTTGACCAGATGGATTGTCCGAGTTCGCTACTGGTGGTTATCAGGTGTCGGTAGGGATCGAGTGACCGGATGTAGCCCCCCATATCGTCGTGCCATTTTGCCACCGTCTTCCAGTCGCCCCCTTTTCGAATTGCCTCGACAAACTGAACTTCATTGAAGAGTTCCCACGCCATGATTGATGGCGAAGAACCCCAACGGGCGATGGCATATCGGATGAAGTTCTTCTGGCGCTTAATCGCTTCTGGATGTGTGAAGAATTCGGTTGCGGTGTTCAGAAAGCCGCCGTTTTTCTTGTTCCAAGGGTGGTCGTTCCAGTTAGGGTTGACGTCAGTGCTCACTTGACCATGGTGAAACAGGACGAATTGGAACTTGAGTCCGTTCTTTTCAGCTCCCTCGACGGTTTCATCGAGGCGTTTAAGCACTTCGGTCGAGAACTCGCCATCTTTGGGTTTAGGAAAGCTCGTGGGCCAGTAGGGGTTACGGTTGTCCCAGTGGCAAGCCCAGATGCGAGTCCAGTTGAGGCCGTTTGCCTTCATCAAACCCATCTGCTCAAGGAACTTGTACTCCCCGCCTTGCCATGCGAGGTTATGCCCAATCGGCCAATAGGCTTGGCCCTTCTTTCCATCGGTGAGCCAGAATTGGGTTCCCTGCTTGTAGACAAACCCGCTGGTGGGCTGAACAGCTTTGACCGTGATTTCCGAGCCGTAGCGGGTGCCGTTGCGATAGAAGAAACCTTTGTAGTTTCCTGCCGCCGGGAAAAGTGGCTTCGCTCTCCAATTCCCTGCATCGAAGTACGCAGGGAATGAGACGGGCTTGCCCTTTAACGTTGCCAGAAACGCGACGTGGTTTTCCTTCGCATCGTAAGGATTCCCCGTCATGGGAATACCTTTTCCGATGACAGGGGCGGAGGAGTAGACAACCTGAGGTGGAGCGATATAACCGTCTATCAGCATGGCTCCTTCTATCTTAACGCAGTACTAGTGCCAAGCCGCAGGAATATCAACCCATTTATGGTGTTGAGCCCCTTCGTAGATCGCCGCCATCACCACATCTCGATTTGTCGCTTCTCGCGGAGTCACTAGATCGGCAGGCTTACCTTCAAGGTGGTCGAGCCATCCACTGAATCCAGCTGGTTTGGCAGGTTGCAGCTTTTCATAAACTGTCAGTTTGCCGTCTTCTCCGGCCACTTTGAGCTCGCTGCCGAGAGCTGCGTAACCCTTGGTGCCCATAACCATGAGCCGATAGGGATCGGCAACGTCGTCCCAGCCTGCCGCCATTGTCCCGATCACTCCGTTCGAGAACTTAAGGAGGGCCTCACCGAGTTCCTCACACCCATCGTAGCGAGACGTTCCGTTTGAAAACGCTCCTGTCACTGATTGGACTGAACCAAACATCCAGAGAACAAGATCGAGGACGTGGGTTCCCAAGTCGCCGAACGCTCCGACCCCGGCGCGAGACTTATCTGCCATCCATCGCCAGTCGGTGTCGAACCATCCGCCGAGCGCACCAGAGTGGCAGTTACTCGCTCGAACCCGTGTGATCGTTCCAAAGTGCCTGTCATCGACGAGCTTCTTGAGGGTCTGCATCCCGGCTCCACCCCGCATGAAGTAGCCGGTAGAAAATGTATTTGCGTTCTCAGCCAAGATTTTCATCAGGGCTTCCGATTGCTCCGCATTAAACCCGACTGGCTTTTCGACGAAGATCGGCTTGCCCGTTTTGGCTAGGGCAGAGACGATCTCCAAGTGGTGGACCGTTTCGCTTGTCACGACGTAAGCGGTGGCCGCGTTGCTGTCGGCTAACTCGGCAAGCGATTGAACAGGACCCTTGAGGTTTTCGGCATTCTTCTTCGCCCGCTCGGAGTCATGATCGTAAACCCCTGCACACTCAATCCCTCGCTTCAGGACCTCGCCTGAGAAACCTGGGGTGTGAATATGGCCAACGCCGGCCCAGCCTAGTTTGATGCTCATCGGGAACGAGTTTATCTGGTTTTCGAGGCAAGGAATTTGCGTCTGGTAGGCGGAGTTCCCCGAGCTCCTATGGGTAGGTGATATGGAGCGCGAGGCCTGCGAGAACGAAAATGAAGACCACTGCGTTTGCCACAACCTCAAGCCAACCGACTCTCACTGCTTGTATTGGCTTTAGCTTGGTAAACATAGAAGAATGCTGGCGCCGAATCGTATTCGCGCCGTGCCATAGTCCGAAGACGCAACTCAAGACTAAGTAACCATAAACCCAGAGTGGAATCAACGCTGCATCTCCACTGCCAAAAACATTGAGTAGAAGACGTAAGCTAGGATGGCCAGTCCAATTATCATAACCGTACCCCCTAAAAACACGTTCCAGCAGCCGATTGCGACAGCCTGCTTGCCCCTAATTTGAAACCAGTCCCACTGGGCCTTCTTCGTCCGTCGCTCTCTATTTCCCTGTTTGACGATGAAGTATCCGAGGATAAGGCAAGCCAGCCCTAGCCCCAGATACTCCAGCTTCGACATGACCTCAGAAGTTATCCGGGTTTAGGCCCTTCAGTTCATCCACCACGAATAGCCCATCCTTTCGAATCAGGACATCATCGAACCAAATCTCCCCGCCGCCGTACTCGGGGCGTTGGATGCAGACGATGTCCCAGTGGATCGAACTGACATTGCCGTTTCCTCCGGGCGGGTCGTAGGCGTTGCCAGGGGTGAGGTGAAAGGAGCCGGCGATTTTCTCATCGAAAAGGGTGTCCTTCATTGGCTCGAGGACGTAGGGGTTGAAACCGATGGCCCACTCACCGAAGCAGCGCGCGCCTTCATCGGTATCCAGAATCTCGTTGAGCTTCGCCGTGTTTGCTCCGGCGGTTGCTTCGACAATGCGGCCGTTCTCGACTCGGAAAAAGATGTCCTTGAACTCAGTGCCCTGATAAAGCGAGACGGTGTTGTATTGAACAGTTCCATTCATTGAGCCTTGGACCGGGGCTGTAAAGCACTCGCCATCGGGGATGTTTGCCTCTCCGGCGCAGCCAACCGCGCCGATTCCTTTGATGCTGAACGACAGGTCAGTGCCCGGGCCGGTAATTCGAACTCGGTCGGTTCGAGCCATCAGTTCTTCGAGTGGCTTCGTCGCCGCCGCCATCTTGGCGTAATCCAGGGTGCAGACATCGAAGTAAAACTTCTCGAACGCCGGAGTGCTCATGCTGGCCTGCTGCGCCATTCCGGGAGTCGGCCATCTGAGGGCGACCCACTTGGTATTCGGAACCCGAACTCCAAAGACGACGGGCGTCGTGTACTCCTTCTGCCACATTTTCATGATGTCGCCAGGAACGTCAGCGGTCTCTGCGTAGTTGTGGGTTCCGCGCAACGCGATGTAGGAGGTCATCTGCTCCATCTCGTACTTCTCGATGGCGGCTATGGTCTTTGCGTTTGCCTCGGTCATTCCGTGGAGGAGCTGGCGCTTGACGAGGTTGCTTTCGAGTCTGACAGCGACCTTGGCTCCGCGAGACTGGGCCACTCGCACGATCTCCGCAACGGCTTCTTCCGGAATATCAAAAGCGTGGACGAGAACGGAGTCGTCTGAGTTCAGCCGTGTTGAGTGGTCACAGAGTAACTCGGCAAGGCGTGTGATACGCGGGTCAAGCATGGTTCTAGGTTACCGCGAGACACAAAAAGCCCCGACCCTGAGGAACCAGGAATCGGGGCAGAAGTGGTTACTTCTCTCCGTCAGCAAGGCCCGCACCGTCTGCCGGCTTTTTCGCATCGGCAGGTGCGTTAGCGTCTGCAGGTGCGTTTGTTGCCGGAGCGTTTGCCTCGGGGGTTGTTCCCTCTGGGGTTGAAGTCGTTGCAGGGGTGTTGGTTTCGGTATTGCCTTCGGCAGGTGATCCGCAACCGGTGACGAGGGCGCTAGCAACGAGGCTAGCGGCGATGAGCAGCATGTACTTTTTCATGTTTCTCCTGGATTTTCTAGATTGGCAACCGGGGCTCTTGAACCCAGTGCCACACCTAGTAACGGAGACGGTGCCGATTCGGTTTCCAGATTTTTTAGCCGCCGCCAAATCCGCTAAACATATCGAGAGCGCTGACATCAACACGAACGTCAGAAACTCGCCACGCCTTCTTCGGAAAAATCAGATACTCATAAGTGTCCTCACGTTTCAGAGTGATCGTCACGTTTTTGAGATCAATGCTTTGGTTCATTCCGAGAAGGCTCACAGCCATGGTCGCCGGAGTTTCGATACGCGCCTCGTCGCCGAAAACTTGGGGTTCAAGGGACTTGAACTCAACATCGGGTTTTAGTTTCTTGATGTAGTCGGCGATCTGACTCTTAGCGCCTGGCGATCCCTCGCCGTTGACCGTCAGGCTCGCGCTCAGCTTTTCGAGCACTCCTCCAGGGCGGCCCTCTTTGCTTGCCTTCAGGCCATCCTTGACGGCTTCGACGATCAACGTTTTGTCATCGACTTTTGTAAGGAGTCCGAGGGCAATTTTCCCTCCGACCAAGAGTGCGACAACCCCGCCAGTTACTGCCAAGATCTTTCCACCGCGAGCCATGTCTTAGGTTACGCCAAAAGTGTGCGGACAGATTCGACATCCTTCGCCATTTGCTCTTTGAGCGCATCAAGAGAAGGGAAATTAAGCTCGGGTCTCAGGAAGTGTTCTAAGCGTAAACGCACATGTTTCCCGTACAGCGAAGCACCGGGGTAGTCAAGAAGAAAGGCTTCAATTGAGCGGGGTCCACCGCCTGCGGCTGGTCGCGTTCCGATCGCAAGTGCTGCGTTGAAACATTGCCCATCAAACATGATTCTCGCCGCATAAACGCCGTCGGCAGGCAAGACTTGATCAAATGAGCGGGCGATGTTGGCCGTTGGAAAGCCGAGAGTTCGACCGAGCTTTTGGCCATGATCAACAAACCCTTGAATCTCGAAACCTCGTCCAAGCATTGCGTTCGCCTTTGCAAGATCACCTGAAGAGACGGCAGACCTGATCAGTGAGGACGACACCCGTTCTTCGCCAACCAAAAAAGCGGGCACGACGTCTGTGTCCATCCGCTCCGAGAGCCAAGAAAGAGTGCCTTCCCTTCCGTTACCCATAGCAAAATCGTGGCCCACCACGACGGTCGAAGCTCTTAACTTTTCAACTAGAATCGCCCGGAAGAACTCGTCCGCACTCATACGGCTTAGCCAAGCGTTGAACGGCAAAACAACCGTCAGCCCAACACCCAGTCCCTGAAAGTGCTCCAGGTTCATCTTTAGAGAAGCAATGGCTTTCGGTGCCTTCGATGGATTAAGGACCACCGATGGGTGTCGGTCGAAAGTGACAACAATGGAAGGTAGCTCCTCGCGACTTGCCCTAGCAACGGCCTCGGAAATGACGGCTTGATGGCCCAGGTGGACGCCATCGAATGTTCCAATGCAGACAACTGCCCGAGTCCATTCGGGGCGCAACAGCTCGATTCCGAAATGCACCTGCATTACGACTTTCTCCCAAACGCAATCGGAATCGTTAGCAACCCAAACTGGGCGAGCCCAACGGGCACAAGCGTTCCGACTTCCGTCCAGCTAGATATTACGGCTAGCATCGGTGGAACGCGAGAAGTCGACGACTCCGCGGTAGTCAGGGCCGAGGCCAGGAGCCAATTCGACAACCCCCAAACGAGCGGGATGGTGACATTGAGAGGAGCTCGTAGCCGGGAAAACGGGACGAACGCAGGCACAAATGCTGCGAGCAGAGCAACTGCACCACAAGCGGCTACTGGACTGCAGAGCGAAACAAGTCGGGGCAATAACCCTTCCTCAACGGGAATCTGCCGAATGGCCCAGACGACGGCAACAAGAAGGCAAACTGAGCAACAACCAAGAGCCAGGGTCACCCGGTCGGTAAAGCTAGCCGGGGAGGTCTTCGGGTCGGACATCGGCGGCGCCGCGATTCTCCTCTGCAATTTGCTCGAAAATTTCTTTTCGGTGGACAGTAACATCTCGGGGTGCACGGATGCCCAAGCGGACTTGCTCTCCGCGCACTTCGAGGACGACGACCTCAATTCCATCTCCGATGACGATTGTCTGATTTACTTTTCTGGTGAGGACCAGCATCTGTCTGCCCTCCTTGGCATCCTCGTCCGGGGCAACCTATGCCGCCAACTTTTGTGCAGGCGCAGACTGCTCCGAAAAGATCGGATGTCGCATAGTATACGCTTCATTGTCCAAAACGACCTGTTTTCCTCGTTTTGTATCCAAATTGATCAGAATCGGAGCTGCGAGATTTGCGGTTGCTTTCTTTGGCTCTCCGACAGGAATCGCCGAAGTGACAAAAATTCCGAAGTCTGCACCGCTCATCAGCCCGAGCTGGTTGGCATCGAAGTCACTGATCTCAGGATCGTAGTCTTCGAAGAACGCCGCGGGGTCGGCGATGAGGAATGCCAGCGAAGGATCCTGAGCTGATTGGAGCCAGCTAAAGGGACTTCCGGGCTTGCTCGGAACCATCAGAAATTCTGTTGATTCGCCAAAGCCGATCAATCCTCCTTCAAGGGTGATGATGTCGGAAAGTGAGAATTCGATGCTGCCGAAACGAGTATGGGTAAGGATCATGGTTTTCATTTGAGGTAGTTCAACAAGCTGAGCCCAAATCCTTGGCTCATGACTTGAAGGGATGCCTGGTAGGCAGTTTCGGCGCTCTTATATTCCATGATCGCCTGAGAAAGGTCCACATCTTCGATGTCGGAGATGCTACTTGTGAGTTCTTCCATGCGACGCGAGTGGTCGTTTTGGAAGGACTCAACACTTTTTGCTCGCGTTCCAACATCTCCTCGGAGGTTGTTGAGTTGCGAGATACCGTCTTGGACGGCTTTGATGCTCACGTCGCTGATCGTCGAAGTGCTTCCGCCTTCAAGATTTGTTTTGAGTTGATCGAGCGTCGTATAGAGGGTGGTGAAAAGCTGTTGGGCATCGGCGTTGATGGTGATCGAGTCGCTTGCGCTTGCCTCGACCTTCATCGTTCCGGAGTTGCCTTGGTAGGAAATCCCGCTGGTGGTGATGTTGAACGGTTGGGTGTCGGTAGCAGTGCCTGAGAACAAGTAGCCACCAGTTGGCCCTTTGCTGTTGGCAAGGCTGAGAACTTGATCTCGGATCGTTTGAACTTCCGCTGCCATCGCTCGACGAGCATCGAGCGATGTTGTTGCCGTTGCACCAGATACTGCCAAAGAGTTAGCTCGGTTCAGCAGATTTCCAACCTCACTCAGCGAGCTTTCGCTCGTTTTGAGCCAAGTCTCGGCTCGGTTAAGGTTGGTCTTGTACTGCTCGATCGATGCCTTGACGCCGCGCATCGTCAAAACATCGCTCAGCCCTCGAGGATCATCACTCAGTGTGTTGATGCGCTTGCCTGAACTCACGCGTTGCTGGGCGATACGGTAATTATCGCCCGCCATGTTCATCTTGCTGCGCATCGTTTCAAATTGATAGTTCGTGCTTACTCGCATTCAAAAACCTCCTATTCAGAATCATCGGCAAATTCGCTGGGTATTCCTTAGTCATTTTTCACTCGTCGGTTATCGCTTGAGCATGTTGATGAGGTCTCCAAGAGTCTCGTCCATGACGCTCAGCACTTTTGCCGAGGCCTGATAGCTTCGCTGGAACTTTTGTAGATTGGCAAGTTCGTCATCCAGGTTGACTCCACTGACATCTTGAATTTGAGACTCAATCTGCTCGCCGAGAGCATAGGCGGTTTCACGGTCGTTTTTGGCCGAGGCGATATCCCGACCGACCGTAGCAAGGAGTGTGGAGAAGTAGCCACGGGTGGTCTGGCCACCGAGTCCTGCCACATTTTGGTCTCGAAGCTTTGACATGGCTGTCGCGATTGTTCCATCTCCTGCCGCCGAAGTCGTGCCGGTTACCAGCAGGGCTGGGTTAGCATCGACCATTGAGTCGACATATAGATTTGCCGCCCCAAGTATCGGCGTTGTCGCATTGTCTGAGAAGAAGAATCCTCCGGTTGTGCCGGCGTTAGTTACACCGCTCATATGCAAGTTGTTGACTTGTGAACGGACCGTGTCAGCGAGGTTGTCCAACTGCGACATATAGTTATTGATGTCGTTCAGGCCGTCGAACTGCCCCTTCAAAACCCCGCCAGTGATCGCCCAGTTGATTGACCCTCCATCATTGACTGAGCTGGTCGAAGTGTTGAAGTTTGTCGGGAAAGTAGTTGCGCCTACTTGATCCACCAGAGTGAAATTACCGACAAACACGGATAGCGAGTTATCGCTCCCCAAGTGAGTGTCAACGTTGACCAAGTTCGAAAGCTCTGACACGGCTTGATCGCGTTGGTCCATCAAGTCGTTCGGCTGACCACCACCGGCCATGTTAGCTCGGATCTGCTCGTTCAGCTCGGCAATATGGTTGGCGTAGGTTTGGATTGTCGAAATGGTGTCTGAGACTTGCTTCGTTTGCGAATCAAGAGTTGACTTCAGATCACCGTATGCCGTGCGGACCTTGGTTGCCAAGTCCCGAGCCGATGCGAGAACTCCCTGGCGATTGGTTTGGCTCGATGGATCGTTTGCTAGGGAAGACCAAGAGTTGTAAAAGGCATCCAATGAGGAACTAATCCCTTTGCCACTAACATCGAGAAACGAAGACTGCACCCGTTCGAGAAGGCTCAGATTCGCCTCTGCCCGACCCTGATCACCCCCAACATCCTGTCGCCTAGACTCGAGGAACCTGTCGCGCGATCTCGTGATTTGGTTGAGGTTAACACCACTACCTATGTTGATCACCCGACCGGCGATGTAGGTATTGGGCGCCGCGACCTGGAGGTCAGTCTGCTGACGCGAGAACCCCTTGGTATTCACGTTTGCAATGTTATGACCGGTTGTGTCGAGCGAGCGCTGGAAAGCATTCAGCGCACGTCTCGATGTCTCAATCCCCTGAAATGGACTTGGCATTGTTAATCTCCTCTTTAAGCAGCTGCGTCAACCAAGATCGACTTCGATCCCGACGGCCGCCCTCGGTAAGGTCCCGATCCTTCGTTCGCCGCCCGAGCGATGAGTGTGAGAGTGCCGTTGATGTAAGTCATTTCGCTCTCAATGAGTTTTCGGTTTTTCGACATTACATCCTGGATGCGCTGGGCTCCCACAAGGACTTTGTTCGCAGTGGCTTGAATGATTGCCGCTTCGTCCTTATCTAGAACGGCGACGAGACCTCGAAGGCTCGGCGTCGGTGCACCAAGCTCTTCGGCCAGCCTCTTTGCCTCACCCATTGCCTTTGCATCGATGGTCCGAACATTGGCGAGTTGGGCTTCCATATCTGGTCGGATCCGTTCGACTCGCACGACGTCTCGCAACGTCACTGCAACGGTTTGCTCATGAAGGGTCAGCAGAAGAGCGTCGGACGCCTTCAGCCATTCGGCCCATGTGGTTTGTAGAGTTTTTGTTCTCATGCTTTCTTCTCGATCTGTGATTCCGGGGTCTTGGCGGAGCGGGCGTTCTTGATGGCTTGTTGAGCCGCCATAGGTGCCACGCTTCGATAAATTGTCTTGCTGATTCCTAGCTGTCCGCTTTCGGCGAGCATGTCGGAAAGGTTCTGTTCAAACATGTCCTTGTACACTCCGGCACCTGGAACATCGCTACCGAACAGGCCCTTCTTGCCGCCCATCTGCTGGATCAGCGACTTGAACATGAACGCTTCGAGTCCGTCGGACGCCTTCTTCAGCTTTGCTAAGTCCTTGTGGGCAAGGATGGCTGGCTTCAGCGCATTCGTGATTTCAAGATTCATTGGATGATCAGCCTCGCTTTGAGAGCACCTTGCTGGCGCAAAAGCTGGAGAATATTGATGATGTCGTTCGCCTTCAGCCGTAGTTCTTGGAAGATTCGGGCTAGGTCGGCGACGGTGGTATTTGGGGCCAGAACGGCAACGTCGGCCTCACCTTGATTGGCGTTCACCCTTTGGTTTGCAACTACTTCGGTGGTGCCTTTCGAGAAGGGATTTGGCTGGCTAACACTGACCTGTTCCTGAATTTCGACGCTGATCGAACCCACAGCAATAACGCTCGGAGCAATCTTGACGTTTCCGCCGATTGTAATCGCACCGGACTTCTCGTTAATGATGACAATTGCGGCATTATCCACGTTAACGGTCATTTCTTCAAGCTTCGCCATTGTAGTGATCGGATTCGTTCCTTTCGGCGCATTGACCGAGATGGTTTGACCGTTCTCGGCGATTGCATTGAGCTCGGGATACTTCTTATTGATCATTTCTTGAATCCGGCTGGCGGTTGTGAGGTCAGAGTCCATCAATTCGAGATACATCTTCCCGTCATAGACAAGTTTGGTAGGGGCTCCTCGTTCCACGATGCCCCCGTTTGGTACACGTCCAACCGTCATGAATCCAGTCGTGCTCTGGTTTCCTCCAGCCGCGGCTCCGAAGCCACTGATGCTGACTGAACCCTGGGCGATTGTGTAGATCGTCTCGTTGTCGCCAACTGCGTAGAGTTCGGTTCTGAGCAACGTACCGCCGCGCAAGCTCTGCGCATCGCCGGCCGAAGACACCGTAACATCAAGCTGCTGCCCGTTGGTAGTGAAAGCTGGGAGCTCTGCCGTAACAATCACCCAAGCAGCGTTCTTCGGTTCCATGTTCGACAGTTGAGCATCCATGTTGATGCTCTTTAGATAGTTCGAGAGGGCTGCAGCCGCTTGGGGGTTGCGGCGGGTATCGCCCGTCCCAGCGAGGCCGATTACTAGGCCGAATCCCATAAGCTGGTTGCCCCGAATGCCTCGGAAACGCGAGATGTCCTTGAGGCGAACGGAAACCCCGTTCTTCTCGTCGAGGTTCATCATCTTCATCCGACGCTCCAGCTCACCCTGGCTCACTTTGGGTTCATCTTTTTTGTCGCCTGGCTTGACGAACGGACCATTTTGAGCAACGCCGAGGGTCACTGACAGGAGAACGAAAAGGGCAATCAGGAGCTTCATTAGAACAACCAATCCATGAGCTTCGTGACGAAGCCGCGTCGTTGCCGCTGGTAGATCATTCCGATACCCTCGGACTTGATCTCGGCATTAGCAAGGTTCTCACTAAGTAGTGTGTTGTCGAGCCGGATGTCGTCGAGGCGGCACATACCGGTGAGTGTCATCTGTTGGGTGTCACGATTGATCTTAACCGCCCTAGTTCCTTCAACAACGAACACGCCGTTAGGCATGATCTGTTTGATTGTCACCGACATTCGGGCTGTCAGCCGATTCGTCTGTGTTGAAGTGCCTTGGGACTGCATCTGACTGTCGGCGGAAGTGTTTCCACCCGAAAGAAGTGAATTCACCAGCCCAATTCCCAGCCAATTTGCCAGAGGCACATTGTTAGGACCAACTGTGTTGGCGTCCTTCTTCGTGTTCTGCATGTTGGCCTGGTACTGTCCGTTTGAAGCCTCGCTGATGATAACTGTCAAAATGTCTCCGACCTTTCGGGCATTTCGAGTCTGAAACAGAGGCTTGTACGTTTTGGGAGTTAGCGATCCGAAGGTCTCGTCAGTTGTTGTCGATTGTTGGCCGAAGGCAACGAGCGGGAGTAGCGCAAAGAGTAGGAGAGTCTTTTTCATAGTCGAACCTCGACAGTGTTGTTCGCAAGCAAAATGCCGGTTTGCAGGGCTCCGGTGTCTGTTTTCACGCTCACCTTTTGACCCAGATAGGCAGTTCCCTGGGCCCTGCCTTTCACCACCACCGTAGCGGAGGCGGAAATCATTTTCAGTTTCACTTCGTCACCAAGCTTGACTTGCGGGATATTGCCCGTGCCGTACATCAAGTTCAGAGTGGTCGATAGCTTCTTGTTGACCGAAACATCGACGGTTACTGAAAGCTGGTTGTCACGAATTTGGAGGTTAGATGCTTCTATCGAAGCTTCTCCGATGGGTACCGGGACCGCGAATTGCCGAGTTCGAAGCTCCAAGTCAACATCGATCCCGAACTTCTTCTTGAAAGCATCAGAAACGGTTTGGTTAATCGCCTCTATGGTGACCGTTTGGCTCTTTCGAGCAACTTTTGCGCCACCGGGAACGGTGATTTGGACTGTGCGAACGTCGATCTGGGCCGCTGCGATGTGAGCACGAATCGTTGCAGTTGTAATCGTCCGAGCTGCCCCGAAGTACGGAGCGCGTCCTAAGTCGATCCCCTTCAACGACTTGACTAAGGTGGGGTCTCCGCTGATTTCTGCGACCGACTCTAAGGAAATGGATTCTCCTTCTACAAGGCTATCCGGTCGCACAGTGACCTCGGCCGTTGGAGATAGGAATCCGTTTCCGGCAGTTCCACTGGTCTTCGGCTTCACCGGAGCCTTCGCCGCCGTGCGCTCAAGACGAATGACGCCTGCGCTCCCTTCGCCAGGGTTTGCAAGACCAGGCTTCGAAAGCGTCGAGAGCATTGAGTCAAAATTGATGAAGCTGGGCTGGTCTTTGAAGATGGCTAATACGATGCGCCCGATGGGCTTCGGTGTGGTTCCGACGATCGCCGTGATCTCACCGTCCAAAGAACAGCTGAGCGACGAGGTTCCGGCGGGAGCGAAAATCTTGGGAGCCAGAATAGATCCGTCGGCGGCGATGAGACCCTTTGCTGAAGAGTTCAACACCGCAGAGCGGGCGTACAAAACGTTTGCTCCTCGGGTGAAGCGCAAGTACCCTTCGCCATCGACCTTGATCGAAAGCGATGGCACTGGAGCCAAAACAATTGCAGAAAGCAGAGCTGAAATCATGGATTACCTCTTGAGCGTGTTCAGGGTCTGGAGCATGTCGTCGGAAGTCTGGATCGCCTTCGAGTTGATTTCGTAGGCTCGCTGAGCTGAGATCATGCGGACCATTTCTTCGACAACCGATACATTTGAACCTTCCAAATAGCCGGCCATCAGTCCGCCAGCGCCTGCGGTCTCAGGCGGGACGATTGTTGCGGTACCTGAAGCTGTGCTCTCTGCCCACATGTTTCCGCCGATTCGGCTGAGACCGGCTGGGTTAGGGAAAACAGCGAGCGTAATCTGACCAATGTTGACCGGGGTGCTGCTATCTGATGTGGTCGCCTCGACGTTTCCGGCTTTTCCGATGCTGACGGATACGGTGTTTGCCGGAACAACGATTTCTGGTTGGAGCTTGTAGCCGCTGCTGGTCACCAAAGTTCCGGTTGCATCTCGCTTGAAACTTCCGTCTCGAGTGTAGGCGAAGGTGCCATCTGGCTTAAGCACCTGGAAGAATCCTTCTCCGACGACCATCACGTCGGTTGAATTGTTTGTATTGAGTGCCGCGCCCTGCGCAAAGTCGTTTGCAGTCGCCGAGTTTGTAGCTCCCAGACCATACTGAACGCCGCCCGGAGTCTTTTGGTTGTTACCGATAGAGGTTCCACCTGCTTGTACTGTTTGGTAGATCAGATCTTGGAATTCAGCGCGTTGATGTTTAAAACCCGTTGTATTAGCGTTAGCCAGGTTGTTCGAGATAACGTCGAGGTTTAGTTGCTGAGCAACCATGCCGGTGGCGGAGGTATTGAGTGATCTTAACATGATGTCTTATGGTCATTCTTTGCCTTCCTTTGCTTCTTTCTGGCCTCGCATCCTGCTCAGCCTTTCGTCGTCGTCACCGATTGGTTACTAGCGTTTCAAAATTTCGAAGAGTTTTGCCGTCATGTCGTCTTGGGTATGGATCGACTTCTGGCTCATCTCAAAGTGTCGGGTGATCTTAATGAGATCAACCATCGTGGTGACCGCATCTACGTTGCTTCCTTCAAGGCTGGCAATCGCGAGATCCGGCTCGTTGACCCGAGTCGGAGTTGGTGCTGACCAGAGGTTGTTGCCTTCCTTATTGAAGTTTCCGGTATAGACTCCCAACTTGGCAATTTGGTTAGTTCCCTGCATGACTTCCCCGGTCGGCGAAATGTGGACAAGACCTTCGTTGCCGAGCCGAATCGGCTGGCCGCGATCATCTAAAACCTGAAAACCGCGCTGGGTAACCAGGAATTTTTCCGGACTGACCTTGAGGGCACCGTCGCGGGTGTACATCGTCTTTCCATCCGCTTGAATCGCGATCATCTGCTTCGGGTTCTGCATCGCGATGTCGAGCGGGTTACCGGTAGAGCGAACGGGGCCGAGTTTCATGTCGGTGCTTTCGACCACCGCATCAGGTCCGTTTCCGACGCTGCCCAGGAACTTGCCCGAGCCGCCATGGGCATACATGTTCTTCACCAACACATCCGCAAACGCGATCGTATCGGTCTTGTAGCCGTCCGTCGATGCGTTCGCCAAGTTGTTCGAGATCACGTCCATCCACTGGGTCGTAGTCTGCATCGCTTTCGCGCTCGAATAAATTCCTCGGTTCATCCCGATATTGAGCATCGGCACGTATTTCTGACAGGTTAGGGTCAGAACTTCGCAATCTGCTCTAGGTTTTGGAATCTGGAGCAATAAAAAAGCACCGCAGAGATGCGGTGCCTTCCGTACAACGGCTCTTTAGCGTTCTAGCTCAACGCCATTTCATGAAGCCCTGTCGAAACCTCGAACTTGGCCGCCGTCTTCGCCGTCACTTCATCCAGAGAAACCCCGGGAGCGAGTTCGAGAAGGGTCATGAAGGAGCCGCGCTCAACCGAAAAAACCGCCAAGTCGGTGATCACAAGATCAACGCAAGCCCTCCCCGTGAGGGGCAACGTGCAAGCCGGAAGAACTTTCGAGTCGCCAGCCTTATTGGTGTGCTCCATGACGACTACGACGCGTTTGACTCCGGCGACCAAGTCCATCGCGCCGCCCATCCCCTTGACCATCTTCCCTGGAATCATCCAGTTGGCGAGGTCGCCAGATTCTGAGACTTCCATCGCGCCGAGGATTGACAGATCAATGTGACCGCCTCGAATCATCGCAAAGGAATCAGCCGAAGAGAAGTAAGACGAACCCGGAATCTCAGTCACCGTCTGTTTTCCAGCATTGATCAGGTCGGGATCTTCTTCACCCTCAACGGGAAACGGACCGAGCCCAAGCATCCCGTTTTCGGATTGCAACGCGACTTCCATTCCATCGGGGATATAGTTCGCCACCAAGGTCGGAATCCCAATTCCTAGATTCACATAAAATCCATCGCGAAGCTCCTGCGCCGCTCGCTGTGCCAACTGATCTCGATTAAGCGCCATTGCTCCTCAACTTAGACGGATAAATCGTCTGGTGAGAGAAGCTTACCGAAAGCGACATACCCTGAAGCTTCATCTTCAGGGCTCCCTCGGCTGATCGATAGCGCCCACTCATTCGCTCAACAACGAACCGATAGGGCTTCACCACAGTAAGATTTTCAGACTCGGCTAGATCCGCCTGGATGACTGCGGTGTCACGATCAAAACTCTCCAGCCGATAGGTGATTTTCACTTCGCCAATCGCGGGATTTGGATTGAAGCTCGATTGCCAAATGTCGCCGATTCCAACTTCGCCCTTCGGCAGGAGTAGGTCGACAGTGGAGCTTCCTAGGCCAGACATTCCCGCGAGCGAGAGAGCTTTTCCAGTCAAATCGCACTCCTTCTCATACTTCAGTCCCTTCATCTCCTCGAAGGTCGCAGAAGCAGCGGCAAGTGCGCCCGATGCCATCACCGAGACCCCAGGGACGTACATGGAAGTCTTGACTGCCTCGTCGGTGACTGAGATCACTCTTTCCGCGAAGTGCATCGTGGCAGCAACGGAGCCGTTCTCCCCAGCATCAATCGCGATCTTGACTTGATGCTCAAACCGTTGCTGCGGAAGCACGTTCCAACGCAGAGTAATCTTTTCATCCGCCGCAAAAGCTGCTGATGAGAGCACGAGTAGGGCACCAACAACACGAGCACGAAGGTTCATCTTCTATATGATAGCAATTGCCACCCTCGCCCTCGGCTTCCTTCCGTCACAACCCGAATCGAATTTGCGAGATCTGTTTCATTCCTACCCACCAAAGACCTTGTTCCTTCGTGCATTCAAGCGGGAAAGGGAACTCGAAGTCTGGGCAGGCACCCGAAAGCTACGCCTGATCAAAACCTATCCTATCCTCGCGGCGAGCGGTGTTTTGGGTCCCAAGCTCCAGCGCGGTGACCGACAGGTTCCCGAAGGGTGGTATCACGTCGACCGTTTCAATCCGAAGAGCCGTTTCCACCTGTCTTTGGGACTGAACTATCCGAATGACGCCGACCGAATCCGGTCCGCCGGCCGCGATCCTGGCTCAGACATCTTTATCCACGGTAGCAAGGTCAGCATTGGTTGCTTGGCAATGGGAAATCCTGCGATCGAAGAGATTTATGGTGTCGCTCGGGATGTGAAGTCAAGAATCCAGGTTCTGATCCTGCCGAGCAGAGACATCAAGCCTATGAGCGATTTAGACCGTCAACTCCAGGCGATCAACGCTGCATTTGAGGCGAAGCATTTCCTTCCGGTAGTCAGAATCAACCGCTTCGGGGCCTACGAAATCACGCCTTAGGACGGGTGGTTCGACGCTCGATGCGCTTCTCAAAGCTCTCGCCAACCACGATTCGGTTCACGTAGATCGACGGCGTGTGGATTTGGTCCGCATCCAACTCTCCAACCTCAACCAACTCTTCGACCTCGGCGATACAAATCCGACCAGCCGTCGCCATCATCGGGTTAAAGTTTCGGGCGGTTTTGCGATAAATGAGGTTCCCTGAGCGGTCGGCTTTCCAAGCTTTCACGATCGAAAGGTCCGCCACGAGGCCGGTCTCCATCACGAAGTCTTCGCCACCAAACTGCCGCGTCTCTTTGCCTTCGGCGACCAAGGTGCCGAACCCCGTCTTCGTGTAGAACGCCGGAATTCCGGCTCCACCAGCCCGAATCCGCTCTGCCAAGGTGCCCTGGGGATTGAACTCGAGTTCTAGCTCACCCGAGAGGTACTGCCGCTCAAACTCCACGTTTTCGCCCACGTAGCTACTGACCATCTTCTTGATCTGCTTGGTTTGCAACAGCAGACCAAGGCCAAAATCGTCGACACCGCAGTTGTTGCTGATGACGGTGATATCCTTCACGCCCGAATCTCGAAGGGCAACGATCAGGTGCTCGGCGATCCCGCAGAGCCCAAAGCCCCCGGACATCACGGTCATCCCGTCAAAAACCAACCCCTCAAGAGCTTTCTCGGCACTGGGAAAAACCTTGTTCATCGACCTAGTAAGTGTACTGCACAAGAAAGCCGAGACTTTGCGTTCATCACCGACGTGAACCACATTCCGCCCATTGCTATGGGGATGCTCTGGGGTCTCGACACTCTCGTGATCGATTCAGTACGCCATCCACCTCATCCTAATCAGTTCCACTTTGATGCAGCCATGGCGGTCGTAGAGAACTTAACCCGCGCCGTGCCTACCTCACCCACCTCAGCCACGAGTTTGATCACAACTCATACGGGGCCGCTGCGCCTGGTCAAGTCAGACTCGCTTACGACGGATTACGAATCAATTTCTAACTCGACTCGTCACTATAGGGGATGCTTGGTCGTTGGTTGGTTTTGCTCGGGTTGTTGAGTGGATCTGCGTATGCATTTTCGCAGGAGCAAGATGAACCGGTTAGAGTTCCATTCTTTGCACCAAAGAAGTGGGCCCTTTGCATCGGTACCCAGAACTACACCGCCCTGTCGCCGCTCAAATATGCGGCCAAGGATGCGGTCGACTTCGGGCAGGCTTTACAAACGGACCTGGGATTCGTAAAGTCTTCAGTGAAGGTGCTCGCCGATACCGGTGGGCAAGCCACCGCCACGGCAAAAAACGTTAACGCCGCAATCGACGAGCTTCTGGCGAATCGGTCGCTTGATCGAGGCGATTTGTTCATCCTTTACTTCTCCGGCCACGGAGTCGGCTTGCCAGACGGCGATTATTGGATGCTGAACGACGCAGACCCGAAAAACCCCAAAGCCGGAGGAATCAGAATCGAATCGGTGCTCGGCAAGCTCGTTGCGAAGAAGCTCCGCAACGTGGTTGTTATCTCGGATGCATGTCGCGCAGGAGAAAAAAACACCTTTGGCTCTCGGCTCATCTCCTTAGGAAGAAAGTCCAACATCGCGGTCCTCCTCGGATGTGCTCCCGGAGACAAGTCTTACGAATCTCCAAAACTTGGCCATGGAGTCTTCACTAACTACTTGTTGAAGAACCTCAAGAACGATGCTCTTCTTGACAGGGAAACCGGAGCCCTCCGGATGTCGGCATTAGGAAAGCGGATTGCAACTTCGGTCGAGGGATTTACGAAGCCCGATTATGGGAACAACGCTCAAAAACCGCTTGTACTAGCGGATCAAGACCAGGATGTCATTCTCGCGAGTTTCCCACCGAAAGATACTTCAGAGAACATCATTCTGAATTCGATCCAACAGCAACTGAAGGCGAAGTCACTCAGTATGGATGATGCTCAAGCGTCGCTCTTTCTCGCCGGCTTGGAGTTTGAAAGTACAGGGAAGCCAGATCAGGCGTTGAAGCTCTACCGGCAGCTTTACGGCATGGGTGAGGCTCGACCAAATTTCTTACTGCACTTTGTGACAAGCCTTCTTGCTCAGGGGAGGTCAGCCGAGGCAAATCGCGTTTTGGGTCAGGTTCTCGACAATCCTGAACCCTCCATTTGGATTGATCTGCTTTCAGTTTTTGGTCCAAGGGATGTGGTCCCGCCGGCCCGGCTGGCAAACGCCGCAAGTTCCCTTTTCAACTCGGAGTATCGTGATCAGATTCTCGATGCCATCGACCTAACGCTCGAAGAGCGGGGAATGACCTACGAGCGTAGCGTCCAGTGGACACGGATGGAAAAACTGCAGGGGACAATCTGGCCAGCATACGCGAGTCTCGCTCGCCGAGCCAGCACAGGTGAAGACGTCGATCTAAAGAGTTTTCTCGCCCTCAACCCGACCCCAAATCAGGCAGATATCGCCTCTAGGCTGACCTATTCAGGATTGCTGAGATCTCTAAAGTTTGACGAGTGTGCGGCACTTGTCGAGTCACGTTTGGCCATCGAGCCTGGAAATGGATTCTGGGGGCTGAAGCGGCTGGTTTTGGCCACGATTCGTCGCGACCCCAAGCGGAATGAGATCATCGCAGAACAGCTAAAAAGATGTACGGGTGGCAAATTTGCGCTTGGCTGCACCTTCCTTTTAGGACCCGAGTCGAAGTTGTTTGCTTCTCAGCTTGCCGAGACTGCGGCTAGGTTGCCAAATAGTTTCGAGGCTCAGGTGGCCGCCTGGGTGGCCCTCGCAATGCAAGACCTAACCAAGTTGGCGCCAGTCCCAGAATCCCTTCGCAAACTTGCTCCTACGGAGTACGAAGAGTTTTCTGTTCCGATGCTCGCTCTGAGTGACGCTATGCAGCGGATTAGCGACGTCGTCAAGCCTGACCCCAAGCAAGTTCAATTCATGAACTACCAGTTTGCAATGTCACTTGAAGAAGACTGGCGCGGCAAAAAGATGGAGATGGCAGATACCCTCGTCGATGTTTATCGGCTCCTCAGTCGATCAGACGACCAATGGCGAATCTCGCTCTCCTACCTCAACCTAACCGAGGAACAGTGTGATGCCGTTTCAACCAACCGCAAGAAGGAATTTTACGAGATCGTCTTCTTGGCGATGCTCAACAACGGTTTCATGGCTCCGGCAGAAAGTGCTTACGCTCGGCTAGGTGAAGCTGGAAAAGTTTCGGCATATCTCCAATTGAGGTACGCAATGGCGCGACTGCAGACCGGCTATGTCGATGGCGCCAAAGACATGGTTGAGAGAGCAAGACTGTCCAAGCTCTTCGGCAAGGAGTTAACTCTAGCGAGACTTATCGACGTACACCTGGCAATACTTGAGAAGAACCAGCAACGGGTGAATGAACTTCTCGATGCGATGCCCAAAGATAGTCAGTTTTCTCAAGACTTGCTGATGTACAGCCACTACCTGGCTCTCCTAAACAACTCGCAGGTCATCCTTACCGAGGAAGCGACAAAGGATATCTTAGCTGGGAGCTCTGAGTTTCATGATGTATGGAGCTCGATGCTTAAACTTGGGCTCACTCGCCTCGCACCAGACCCCGCAAAACTTGGTGGGAATGCTCTTGCGCAACTGATGCAAGCAGTCGTAGAAGAGCCTTACAACAATTGGTTTGAGACCACTGGCTACCCTGGAGATCAGTCTTATGAGGGCGGCTATTCGTTTAGCGGAGTCCTCGTAACCCCACAGCAGAGTGCTGAAGGTGTTCTAAGATTTAAGGTCGATTCAGAGAGTCGACTGGAGGGAACCATTGAAATTCCGAGCGACAAATCTGTTTTCAAGTTGACTGGAGAAGTGGACTCGATTGGACGATTTACCGGGAGCTTGGAGTTTGAAGAAGGAAAATCTGCCGATATCAACGCGGCTCTGTTGCCGAGCAAAGTGATTTCGGAGCTCCCGGTTCAATCGATTCCGGCATTTAAGTTCATTGTCAACTCTGCGAGCCCAGCGGGGGTGATGTTCATCGTCACCGGCAGGCCAAAGACTTCCGGACTCTAGGTTTCGTTACCGAAAACCTGATAACTTTACGAGGTTTGACCCTAACGCGGGCATGGAAAACTGGCAGTATTAACAGTAACTCGATTTACATCGGGGGTAACGCATATGCCGAAGTTAGTTGCTTGTCTCGCAGGGTTTGTGGCCCTTCTTGCGGGCATTTTTGGCAATGTTGAACCTGCCTTGTGCTTACAAAGAGCCCTCGTTGCTCTAGTTTCTGGATGGTGTTGTGGTGCTTTATGGGCGGCTATTACGTCTGTTCCGGTACAACTAACTGTAATGCCCGGTGGTGCTCCTAGTGAGGATGCCGACGCAGAAACTACGGAAGGAGAACAGGCAAAGGCTGCTTAGGCCCCCGCCATGGATTGGAATCGCTATGCCGCTCAGTGCAGAACAGCTACAAAAGGCTTGGAAAGACTTCAAAGTTTTCAAGGATCCCGGTGCCCGGGCCGACATTATTGACCACTACTCGTACCTGGTGAAGATCACCGCTGGACGATTGGTGACTTCCCTTCCCGGCGGACTGGACCGCGAGGACTTGGTGGGATCAGGAGTTATCGGCCTGATCAAGTCGGTCGATCAGTTCGACCCGACTCGGGACGTTAAGTTCGAAACTTACGCAATTGCATTGATTCGTGGCGCGATTTTGGAAATGCTTCGGGATGAGGACTGGGTTCCCCGTTCAATTCGAGAAAAGCTCAAAGCACTCGACCGAACGATGATGGCCCTGGAGACCAAGTTCGGACGACCAGCAACAGATCAAGAGATCGCTGAGACGATGGGGATCAGTTCACAGGAGGTGAGCGAGCTCATGGTCCGTATGGGGCGAACCAACGTTTACTCCTTGGATGACATCCTTGGGACTTCTGACGGTGACGACCATGTTTCGTTCATTGAGCTCCTGGCGGATGAGAACACAAGCACTGGTGGCGAAGTTGAAGGCAAGGAGATTCGTCGAATTCTGACCAAAGGCGTTGACCATCTTCCGGAGCGCGAGCGACTTGTTGTAGCGCTGTATTACTTTGAGGGCCTTACCTTCAAAGAAATTGGAAAGGTCTTGGGAGTTTCTGAGAGTCGGGTTTATCAATTGCACACGCAAGCAATGAACCGCTTAAGAAACTTCATGCGGCAAGAAGGCGGGATCGGAGTCAGGTAGGTGTAGCGTGGGCGAAGTCGACAGAGTGCATGGAACGTACAACTCAACGTTCGGTCACGACTTTCGACATCGCGTTGATGCGGCATCCAAGGATAAACGCCGAGGTTCTGGTGGCTCTTCGGCCGATGAGTCTCCGCAAGAAGAAGACGTTGTGGAACTTCATGAAGAGTCCGCAGGTCAAGCTCCAACTTCTACGTCTCCGGTTACTGAAATCGACGGGCTTGACTTTAGCGCGTAAGCAAGTTTGCTAGAACCTCTCTCCGACATGAGTCTGTTCCATCCCCGTGTAAGGTCGGAAAGCTCCGATCCAGCGGCCAGTGATCTCGATGTCGCCGATCATGCCTTCGCCACACTGATAGAACACGGGTTCGGCACATTCGTATTCTAGCGAACCCTCAGTGGGGCTTAGAACACGCACGTAATAGCGCAGCTTGTCTTGAAACTCGAATGAGGATTCATCGGTGATGAGCAGCCCATTCTTATCGATCGCGAATCGGGCAATAACCCGAGAACTTGCGTGGACAAGGCGAGCACCCTGGTTTTTGTTCTTCTCTTGAAAATAGCCATAGAGCAACGTGCCGGTGATGATCAGGATTCCGCCGAAGAACATCACGACAGCGACTGGAATATAGACGCCGACGCCGATGTCATTCACCTTATCCGTGATCGGCTCGCGGGTATATGTCGCCCGATGAACACTCGCCGAGGTGAGCGCATAGCCTACGATTAATGACGAGACGGTCACCAATGCACCAAACAGTACGCCGCATCCTACGGCATACTGTTTCCGCTTTTCCCGCTCTTCAGTGGTCACCCAGCGCATGACGTCACTTCTAAGACGGGATCAGACTAGGCAATCGTTCGCGATGGACTAGCATGTCCGGGCTGAATAAGATCGGCGACGCCAAAAGACCTACGCAGGTCATGAATCGCGACTCTCGCACGGTGCCCGATGGACTCTTGGCCATTGATCAGCTCGATGAAGAATCCGTCATCCGTCCAACCAATCGAGCGGTTCACGTTTTCGAACGCAGACCTTCTCACGTTCACCTCGATGACCTGGGACCGGCGGTAGTTCATCAGCTCTTGGTCAAAGACTTCGAGGGTTCCGCTAGTGATCTCGTACTCGTCGTACTCGAAATCAAAGTTTGCACGAATGTAGATTCCGCGTCGGATTTCGTGCTCAAGCTCCTCAACGCTTTCTCCGTCGAGTCCGATCAGAGCTTCCACAACTGCTGGGTGGGCTTCTACAAAGAAGGCATTCCCTGGTTCACCGCGTCGATTTCGCATTTCCCGCTCGATCATGAGGCTGAGGGTTTCCTTCGAAGCGATTCGTCCGACCCCGAGGCACATGGGACAGATTTCTGTGATCTCTTGCGTCACAGATTCACCGGTGCGCTTTCGGGTGAGTTCAAGAAGCCCAAGAGACGAAATCTTTCCGATTCGAGTTCGAGCACGGTCACGCTCGAGTCCGGCAGAGAAGTGGTCCATGACCCTCTTCTTGGCGGCGGCGTCTTCCATGTCGATGAAGTCGCACACGATGATTCCGCCCATATCTCTCAGCCGAAGCTGGCGAAGAATCTCGTCGGAAGCCTCCATGTTGGTCTTGAGAATGGTGTCGGAGAGCCCACCCGAGCCTCCGACGTGCTTGCCGGTGTTCACGTCAATCGCAGTGAGAGCCTCCATTTCGTCGATGACGAGGTAACCGCCACTTTTGAGGGGTACTTGGTGCTGCATAATCCGATCCAGCTCCTTCTCAATTCCTTGGAACTCAAAGATTGGCTCTTCACGGTCGTAAAGCTGAATCTTGCTCACCATCGCCGGAGCAACTGCCTTGGCGATGATGTGAACCTTCTCGTACTCGTCTGGATCATCAATCACCATTCGTGTGATCGACTCGCCGAAGACGTCTCGAACAGTTCGGAACAAAAGCGTCTGGTCGCGGTGGACGCAGGCGGGAGCGCGCTCGCGCTTGGCGACCTTGGTCACTTCTTCCCAAACGTGAACGAGGTACAAAACGTCTGCGCGAAGCTCAGCTTCGGTTCGACCTTCGCATTCTGTTCGCATGATTAGACCAAATCCGTCCGGGCAAATCTTTTCGCCGATCTTCTTCAGCCGCTCTCGCTCGCGGCGATCTTCGATCTTTCGGCTAACGCCGACGCTGCCGGTTTCTGGCATTAGAACAACTGCGCGTCCTGGCAGGGAGATTCTGGTGCTAACCCGAGCACCTTTGGTGCCTCGCGGCCCTTTGGTGACCTGCACCATGATCTGCTGACCAGGCTTGAGTAAGTCCTTGATCTTGCGACGGCGAAGCTCAGAGCGGCGCACTGCGGCTGGAGAGTTATCGCTTCCCTCTTCAGGAAGCACATCGGCGATGCTGAGGTAGGCGTTGCGTTCGAGACCGATGTCAACGAAGGCGGCATCCATTCCCGGAAGTACGTTCTGGACAATGCCCTTGAAGATTGAGCCGACGACGCGTTCTTCGCGCTCGACACGGAACTCCATGAGTTTTCCATCCTCGAGGAGGGCAATGCGAGTCTCTCGGTTCGCGACGTTAACGATGAGTTCGCTGCTGCGGACTGCGCCGTTGGAAGGTGTGGAAGAAGCTAAATCGGTTTTGCGACGGCGCGGAGCTCGTACGCTTGGTTTTTTGGGAGCGGCCATTTGTTTGGTCCTAAGCGGTAGAAGTTCTAGTTTACCGGGTTGGGGCGTTTGGAGTGCGGGAACTCGTAAAGGCTTTGACTTCTAGCGTCTTGTCGCGACTATCCACCACTCTTACCGATCCAGCCGAACAATCCACGCTGCAACGGGTTACGCCCTCTCCAGACTAGTAAAGCCAGCGTTTGAATAGATCGTGCGAAACCGCAATAACCGCCAAATTCCGAGCCGTCTCGCCCGTTTTGATTGCCGCCCCGACTTCGGATTTGATTTCGTCGTGGTGAGACCAGAAATCGCGAACCGCGATATCTTCGTTATCGATCAAAGCCCGAACGTAATCACGAGCGTCCTTTCGCCCAAACTCGATCAGCAACCACTCGATCGAGGTTGCATGATCAAATAAAGGGGCTTCAAAGTCGAAAATCGCCCGGCGAAGCTGATTAGGAGCATCAAGCAGCTCCAGATACGGCAGGACGTCGTTACGAATCGTGAATAGAAGCTCGCTGAGAGCGTCTTCGGTCGCGACATTCCAGATGTCGTAGGTTGGAACTTGCTGGGTCAACCCGATGTTCCCGCTCACCAAAACGATTGGCGGTCGACCCGCACCCAACCAGTAACGCTCGCGAACCTCACGTAGTGCCTCATGGCAGATATGAAGCTCTAATGATATCGGCAAATACGCGCCTCGCACGGGGTTCGGGCCGAGTTTGAGTAAGATTTCCTCACGCAAAGGCGGCGTGCGCCGCTCAAGGAGAGGCAGCCCACCGTTGCGAAACAGTTTGAATTCAGATCGCTCCAGCGACCCGCCAATGAAGTGTGCAGCCGCCTGAAATCCGCTCTCAATACTGAGCGACCCTGGCTCGCCTAGGTCGCGTACAAAACTGGGAACGTCAATCGGCGTGTTCCAAGCCTCATCAAACTCAGCGAGTGTTCGTAAGCGGCGTTGAACTATTCCAAACATGGTTAGGCCTGTGAGGGGGTCGCGGCGGTTTCACTAAGGCGGAAGCTGTCCAGCGCTCGTTTGCGCATCCAAATGGTCGCCCAAGTGTCATGCACGCAAACGCGTTCCGTCCCGACGACCTGCGAGCCCCCTGAAATAGTGCCGACAGTTGCATCGCTAACCGCGACTCCGCCGACCGGTGATTCCTTTTGCAAGTGGGCGGCGATGTCGATGACGCTGGCGAAGTTAATCGAAGTGACGTCGCCACTCTTTGGCGCGACAACTTCACCTGTGTGGATTCCTGCCCGAAGAGCCAGCGGGACGCCGAGCTTGTTTCGCAACGCATTAAACTCGACCATTCCAGTCTGGATCTGCTTGGCGGCGTTAAACGCGCTTTGGGCATGATCGAATGCGACGGTCACCCCGTCGCCCGCTGTAGAGTGGACGCGTCCTCCGTACTTCTCAACCACGCGTTCGACATACTTGTGGTACTCATTGAAGGTGAATTCAACCGCAAGGTTGTCTGCTCCAATCTTCATCTTTGTCGAGCCGACAACGTCCAACGAAAGAAAGGTGATCGTCTGCGAACCCTGGCGAAGTTGGTCTTGCAGATCAACCAGCTGTTTGAGTAGCTCTTGGCGGGCCTCAACCCCTTTGGTCGCCTGCGAGGAGTTCTTCCCTTTCTGGTGAGTGACGGCGTGAGCTGCGATTCCCACGACAGCCCAAAGTGCGGCCCAGAGGATGATGAGTGGAGGCGTGTGGTGCATGTCTCCGATGAAAAACACTAAGCCAAAAACCGAGCTCATCAAGAAGCTCGTTGCGCCAAAAATCAGGCCTGAACCCGCACCAGCTTTTTGGGTCTTCGTGATTGTCGAGTTGTAAATCGCTCCTGCAATCAACAGATATGCCAAGGTCTGAAACACCCCATATTGCGAATTCAGTGCTGGGTTTGATGTAAGCGCATCGAGTTTCTCACCGAGCCGCCAAAACAGAGCGGTAAATGTTCCAAGCACTCCAGCCGAAACGTATCGCCGCGTGTCGTTTTCGAGAGCAAAGTATTGCGCTCGTAGATTGTCCGCGAAGTTTCGGGCTTTCCGAACGCTCTTATCTTGCTCAAGAAACTTTAGATATTCCGGAGCAACGCCCGTGGCTTCGGCAATTGCCTCATACTCGTCAGCCTCTAGTGCCTCGCCTTTCGCCTCTCGCAGGCGGTCTGCGAGTTGCATTGCCTGAAGCACAACCGGGTCGCGCATTAACTCGCGCGGGTCAGCATTCACCGGAAGCAACTGCTCGGGCACGTGTTGATTGTACTCCGCTGAATGAAAATCCTCCACTCAAAACAATACGAGACCGGAAGAGTCTTCCGGTCTCGTTTGTGGCTTGATATGAGGCTTTAGCCTACGGAACGGTGCAACCTTCGGCGACCAGGAATGGATCCAAGGGAGCACCAAGACCGTTTGTTGCGGTTGTCGGAACGACCAGGATTGGGTTGCTGAGGTAGTAGTCCGAAGCGGTCAAACTGGTGGTTGTCGACAAAAGCGGCTTGCAGAGCTGTGAGACGCCAGTTAATCTGTACTGAGTTCCAGCAGTGCTCACGCTCTGGGAAACAACAACTCCAGACGAGTTGCGGTTGTCCAGGTAGCTCGGTCGAACAGTGGTGAGAGCAGCGGTCGAGTTGAACTGAATCAGCCTGAAGAATGAAGCTGACAGGCTGTCATTCACGATTTGGAATCGCTGAGCGGCTCGAGGAAGAGCTGCCCGGAATGAACCATCATACGTCGACTGAGCGATGCCGACATAGTCTCCGTTAATGTCGAAGAAGTAGATCACAGCGTCCTGGACCGGGAGACCAGTTCCCTGGTTGAGCACCATCCCAGTAACTCGGGTTTCGCGCCCCTTGATTGCGTACTCAGTCGAGTACTCAACTCCGTTGTAGGTCGCAGAGACCAAGTAGGTTGAAGGTGTTTGGCGGGATGCAGCGTCGTACACTCCAGTGTTCGACAAGATTCCAAAGGTATTTGTGGTATCCGACGTGCGCCAATTTGTTGCAGAGAGAATAACCCGCTCGCCAGTCGATCCGTAGCCAACTAGCTGAAAACGGACTTGCTCGCCAGTTCGGATGTTGAGGGGATCGCCGAAGACTGGAAGCGTCGCGAGCGAGCCTAGTCCTGTTGAATAGATCATCTCAACTTTTGGAGTCGTCGAGATTGAGACTCCGCCACCCGTCGAACCTGTCGTCGTGGTCGTTGAGGTTCCTGCACAAGCCACGAGCAAGAGTCCAAGCAGACATACACCAAATGAGCGCAAATGCTTCATTGCGCCTTATTATGCCAAGTCCCTGCCACTTTGTGTAAGGGTTATCGAAACTTTTATGAACAACCGTTCGGAGGAGGAGGGGGAAAAGTGGGAGACGCTTGGTAGATCGCGATGTCGGAAGCGAGAGGAGTGGTTACAAAGTTGGTTAAAGCAGGCAGTGGAGCAACACAACCCGACACGCCCGGCGAGTAGTCCTTTCCGTTGTAGGCGAACTGTCGGATGTAATAGATCACCGTAGGATCGGCAATTGAAAAGTCAACATTGAACTTTGTCGCGTTAGTTGGAAGGCTCATCCGAATCACTCCGTCCGCGCCGCTCAGGCCGGTAGCGACAACGTTTGCTGCGGAATCAATTGCTTGAATCTGCAACTTGCTGACACCTTGTCCGGTGGTCAGTCTGATTCTGCCACTGATCACAGCCTGGGGCTGCACAACTCGAACACCCGTTGTGAACGTTAATCCTTCTGCTGTTGCGGTGGCAACTCCTGAGCTTGGCGAGGCCGCAGCCGAACCTGTGTACGTACCATTAGAGGCTAACGTACCGCCTGGAGCACCTGATAAGGACCAGTTGTTCACGTTCAAAGTAATCCGAGGATTCCCAACGACACCACCGTCGATCGCAGTAATGCTGAATTTCACTCTCTCGCCGACAAAAATGTTGGTTGGGTCAATGATTGCGTTCGTCGATTCAAGTCGAACTTCCATGCGAAGTGAACTGAAAGGACCGACCCCACCGAGACCGTCATCTGTCTTGGGGCCGCCGCCACCGCAGGCAAGCAGGACCGCGCAAAAGAGCGCAAATAGGACTCGGGTGATGGTGCTCATTTCTTCTTAACCAGGTCGCTCGACCACAAATGTGGGGCAAGCTCTCTCAAAGTTTTCTCAATAAAACCGTTCTCTGATGGTACGACAATTTTTGTGGAATCCGCGTCGATTGCGAACTCGGCGATGGTTTGGAGGCAAATTCCGCAGGGCCAGCCGTGGTCGGGGGTGTGGACCGCGATGGCTTTGATTTGGTGATCGCCAGCGGTTCTCATGTTCGCGATTGCGGTTCTTTCGGCGCAGATTGTCGCTCCGTAGGAGATATTTTCGATGTTGGCTCCGGTGAAGATTACGCCGGTTTCGGTGAGGATGGCGGCGCCGACGTGGTAGTTACTGTAGGGGGCGTAGGCCCTTGTTGCGGCTTGTTGGGCTCGGGTGAGGAGTTCAGGCAAAGTTGGCAATGGTAACTCCTTGGCCGCCCTCGGTGGGGTCTCCGTCTCGGTAGCTTTTCACGTCGCGGTGTTGCTTCAAGTAGTCCTGTGTAATTTGGCGTAGGATTCCTTCGCCCTTTCCATGGACGATTCGGACGAACGGGGCGTTTCCGAGGATTGCTTCGTCGATGAATTTTTCGAGAATTCTGATCGCTTCTTCGGCGCGTTGGTTTCGTAGCGTGATTTCGGTGGTGACATTGAAGGTCTTTTCGAGATTTACCTTTCCCTTAGAGGCTTGCCGTGGCTTAGGCGTTTCGACCGGAACGAGTTTACGGATGTCCACTTTCATTCGAATTGCTCCAATTTGCACCTGAACTTCCCTTCCGGTGGGTTCATCAAGGAGTGTTCCGTTTTGCTGGAAGCCGAGAACCTGAACGGTATCGCCCTTCTTAAGTTGGGACTGGGTGGTCGTCGGCTTCGGTTCACTTTTGAACTTCTTGCTGAGGTCCTTGCCAAGTGAATCCAGAGCTTGGAGGTCCTTCTTGGCTCGCTGGATCGCGTCCGGATTACCACCATGCTTTTTGAGCCGGTCAATAATGTCATCGCTCTGAATCCGAATCTCCCGAAGGGTCGATTCGATGGCATCATGAGCCCGCTCATTCGCTCGCTTGCGGATGTCTTCGGCGTCTTTCAGCTTTCTTTCCGCTTTTGCTTCGAGTTCTTTCAGCTCCGCTGCTCGACGGTCAGCTTCGCTCTGAGCGGCTCGGGCTTGCTTCTGGCTATTTTCGAGTTGTTGGAGCATCGCCGCGATATCTTGGGCTTGCTCACTAAGACCCGCTTTGGCTCGTTCGACGATATGTGGCGCGATGCCGTATTTTTCTGCGATCTTGAGGGCCTGGCTGGCGCCGGCTGCACCGAGGATCAGGCGATAAGTCGGTCTTAGCGACTTCTGATCGAACTCCATGCTCGCGTTTTGGAAGCCTTCAGCCTCAAATGCAAACGCCTTTAGCTCGCCGTAGTGAGTACTCGCGAGCAACGTGGCTCCCCGTTGGGCGAACTCTTCGAGGATGGCCCGGGCTAGCGCGGCACCTTCAGCCGGATCGGTTCCGGCACCGGCTTCATCCAGCAATACCAACGCACCGGGCTGAAGGTTATTCAAAGCTGAGGCAATGTTCTTGAGATGACCGCTGAACGTCGAAAGCGACTGCTCGATCGACTGCTCATCTCCGATATCTGCCCAAAGTTGGCTGAAGTGCCCAAACTCAACATGCAACGCCGGCGGCAACATTCCACACTGGAGCATTGCCACGAAGAGCCCGACGGTCTTGATACTGACCGTTTTTCCTCCCGTGTTGGGACCGGTAATTAGCACGCTGTTCCCCTGACCGACTTGGATGTCCAGCGGAACCACTTTCTCTGGGTCGAGAAGCGGATGCTTGCCGCCCTGTATCCTGATAAAGTTTCCACCTTTACGAATCGGCAACGCTGCCTTCATCTCGGCCGCGAGGCGAGCCTTTGAGAAAATCAGGTCGAGTTCTGCCAGATGGACGAGCGAACCGCTGGTTGCCTCGGCGATGTGAGCGACCTTTCGGCTGAGCATCGTGAGAATCGCCTTTTCCTCCTCGCGTTCTTCGGCGTCGATTTGCCTTGCTTGGTTCGTCGCGGCGATGACATCGTCGGGCTCGATAAAGAATGTGGAACCGGTAGTGCTACTATCGTGGACGATTCCTTTAATCTTTCCCTTATGCTCAGCTTTGACCGGAACGACGTAGCGACCTTCTCGCACCGTGTAGATCGGATCGCTTAGATATTCTCTCGCTTTTCCGGTCGTGTAGGCGGTGATTCGCTCGATGATTCTGGCGTGGGCTCCCTTCTTTCGACTTCTGATGTTTGCCAGGGTTGGAGTCGCGTCATCAACGATGGTTCCGTCACCATCAAGACAGTAAAGCAACTCCTGTTCAACCTTCTGCTCTGGGCAAAGCCCAATCGAAATCTGCTTCAGATTGGGTTTATCTTGCGGCTCCAAGTGATCCTTCATCGCCCGAATCGCGCCCAGGGCAACTCCGATCTGGTGGAGCTCTTGGGCACCGAGCATTCCGCCTTTACTCGCTCTCTTCAGAGAGTCACGACAGTCTGCGACTCCATAAAGTGACGGTGGCGGAGAAGTTCCGAGCAGATCGTAGGCCTCTCTCGTTTGGTCAAGTAGCTTCCAAATTTTCGGTTCATCAAAGTCTGGCGTCAGCTCAAGGGCTTCCGACCGACTAAGAGCGGTTTGGCAATGCGTCGCCAGACGATCTTTGATCGCCGGAAATTCGAGGATTCGCAGGGCTCGTATCTCGCGCATTGTCCTTTCTAGAATGCGGTGTCTTCAGCACCGCTCTCAAAGTCGGGCTTCTGCACGGCAGGAAGTAAAGTTTGAACTCATGACGGCGGTAAATCGCCGATTAAAAGTGGCGCTGAAGACACCGCAGTCTAGAGTTATTCGTTAAGTATGATAGACAAATGGTTTCTACGCTTCTTTTCGCCGCTCTTCTTAGTCGTCCAGTGCTTGTCGAGACCATCGAAGCGAGTGAGGACGTCTGGGTTTATTCGCACGCCAGCGATCCCGGCGGAGACTCGGCTCTGAGAATCTTTGGAAACGGTGGCAATGCCGTCGCAGCCTCGGCCGGTGACCTCGAATCGTTCAGCTACGGCTATCTCAAGTTCGATGTTTCGGCCGTTGCAAAAGACAAAAAACTTTCTTCTGCGGAACTGGTGCTTACTCCATCGGGCAAGCCCGCAGTTGACCCTGCAGCAAAGGATTGGCCCCTGGAGGTTCGACCTCTTGTCGGCACTTTCTCAGAGAAGACCTGGGGCTTCGAGATGGCAGGCGAGGTCAAGCCATCCGCGAAATCTCTCTACGGCTCCGGGGTGATTAAGACCACGAGTGCGGATGACACCTTCGAGATACGAATCAATCTCCTTGGTGAAAAGTCTGCTTTCGCTGGCGATTTTGCGAAGCTGACAGATAGCCTTTTCGTTGGTCTTACCAGCAAGTATGACGCCAGCGAACAGGGCATGAAAGGCATGTATAAAGTACACTCGAAGGACAATAAAGATCGACTTGTTCGTCCACGTCTTGAGATCAAGTTCGCTGACTAAATCCTGGCGAACGGACCCCGAAGCAACCTCAAGCCGTTCAAAATAACCAACAGGGTAGAGCCTTCGTGCCCGATCACGGCGATGGGTAATGGTAAGAATCCTGCTAGTGAAGCAGCCGTGAGTGCGGCAATGACGCCGCCGCCAATAACCAAGTTTGCGAGAACAATCCCATTCGTTCGCCGCCCTAAAGCGATCAACTCGGGAAGAGCCTCGATGCGGTCGTTCATCAGCACAATATCTGCAGCGTTTAGCGCAATGTCGCTCCCAAGACCACCCATCGCAATTCCGACCCAAGCCTGAGTCAAAGCCGGCGCGTCATTGATTCCGTCACCGACCATGGCGACCTTGTGGTCTTTGCTGAGCTTTTCAATGATTTCGAGTTTGTCACCCGGCATCAGCGCGGCGTGGAAATCTTTGAGTCCAACTTCCTTGGCAATGGCCCCCGCGGTGCGCGGGTGGTCACCGGTAAGCATCGTCATGCTGGTTATCCCTTGGCCGCGCAGTTTTTCCAGAGTTTCGATCGCGCCCTTCTTGAGGCCGTCTTTGAAGCCGAGTGCTGCCATCTTCTCACCGACCGCCAGAGCCGCGACCGTCCAGCCCCTTGCCTGGATTTCGGCGAAGTGGTTTCGGAAGTCTTCTGTAGGTTTCAACCCCGCCTGCTCGATCAGCGAAAGCTGCCCGATAAGAACCCGTTTTCCGCTAATGGTGGCTCGTATCCCTTCTCCTGGAATGACCTCAATCGTCTCAGCAATCGGCACATTCGTGCCGGCCGGAACCGACCGACGAATGGCATGTCCAACCGGGTGCTCGCTCTGTGCTTCAGCCGAAGCAGCGTAAGCCAAAATCTCAGCCGCCTCCGCCGAAAACTCTCCGTTTCCGCCCCAACAGACTTCGCTCCCATTGCATTCCACGTCACATAAGCAAATCTCCGTCAGCTCTGGTCGCCCTTGGGTGAGCGTTCCGGTTTTATCAAACGTAAACGCCGTAACCTGTCCCATTCGCTCAATCATCTCGCCTCCTCGAATCAGCAAGCCGTGGCGAGCAGCCCAAGTCATCGCGCTCAAAGTAGCTGCGGGCACGCTGATCACCAGCGCACAAGGGCTTAACGCGACAAGTAAGGTCAAGGACTGGTAGCTTGCCTCCTTTATAGGAAGTTTCAGCACAAACAGGCGAACGAGAAAAACAGCAAGGCTGGCGATCAAAACGAACCAGGTGTACTTCTCGCCAAACCACCTACTGACCCGTTCGCCGCTCGCCTGGTTACCCTGAGCCTCCGCGACGAGGTCAACTACCTTCTGGAGCGTGGAATTTTGAACGGTTGAAGTTGCACGGTACTTGAGGCCGAACTCGAGATTTCTCGCTCCCGCAAGCACCTTTTCTCCAGGCTTTACTGGGACCGGGATTGATTCTCCGGTCAGGGCCGACGTATCAACGCTTCCAATCCCTTCCGTAACCTCGCCATCCACCGCCGCGGTCAGAAATGCAGGAAGCAACAACTCATCGCCCAGCACGATTTCCTCAACTGGAATCTCAATCTGAGCGCCATTTCGGATTGCGATCGCCGTGGCTGGGCGCAAGCGAACCAGCGCATCAATCGCCCCCTTTGTTTTTGCCAACGTCAGATCTTCCAGCGCCTTACTCAGCGAAAACAGGAACAGCAGAACGGCGGCCTCACCCGGTCTTCCAAGGGCGATTGCGCCGACCGCCGCCAAGATCATAAGGAACTCGACATCGAGCTTTTTCGCCCGTATCGTCTCCCAAGCCGCAGGCACCGATTCAATCGCTCCCAAGAAAATCGAGACGTAGGCGAGCCAACCAAATCCTGGGATGAAACTCAGCAGCAGAAACGCCAGTGCACCGATAGCAAGCTGGATTTGGCGCGAGGCGAAGAAGCTCATCTGGATTCAATTATGGAGGTTCTACTGCTTTACCGAACTCAAACTGTATGAAATCAGGACAGCGCGAAGCAGGTATAACGACCAAGCCCTCGGCTTTGGGACCCGTGGAACACAACGGGCAGGGGTCAGGTCTTTAAGCCTGAGAATCATTGGATGAAGGTTTTATTCATATCGGCTGAGGTGGCACCGTTCGCAAAAGTGGGCGGACTTGCAGATGTAGCAGGTGGACTACCCAAATCGCTGGTCAAGCAAGGCGTCGATTGCCGAGTGATCATGCCCCTTTACGAGATGATCAAAACGGATCCTCGTTGGACCCTCAAGCAACTCAAGGCTCGCTTTGAAGTCCGAATGAATTCTGAGTGGACCCAAAGTGCGTCGCTTTGGGAATACGAGCATGACGGCGTCCTCCACTATTTCATCGGCTGTGATCGCTGGTTCTCGAACGCGGTGGATTCGGCAACTCTCTATCAGCCAGGTGGCGATCTTCATGCCTTCTTCGCCGCAGCCGTCTTTAGAGCTTGTGAAGAGCTTGGATGGATCCCTGAGGTGCTGCATGCCAACGACTGGCACACTGGGTTCGTGCCGGTTCTGCTCCGCGAGCGGGGTGAGCCAGCTTGGTCAAATACGGCTTCGGTCTTCACGATTCACAATCTTGCCTACCAGGGCGAATTCGATATTGACGCACTCGACTGGCTTGATCTGCCCCACCACTTGTTTAACTACCATCAAGTTGAAGCCTGGGGTCGAGTCAACTTCCTCAAAGCCGGAATGGCGTTTGCCGAAAAGGTGAACACAGTTTCACCAACCTACGCCGCCCAAATCCAGACTCGGGAGGATGGGGCGGCACTTGAAGGAATGACTCAGTTCCTTGCCGACAACGGTCGTCTATCCGGAATCTTGAACGGCATCGACACCTCGGTTTTTGACCCGGAGAATGATCCTGACATCGTCGCGTCTTATTCGGCATCTGCGCTAGCGGGGAAGGACATGTGCCGCGTCGAGCTACTCAAAGAAGTTGGTTTGCCTGTACAAGACTCCGCTCCGTTATTCGGGATGGTCTCGCGGTTGAGCTCCCAGAAGGGATTCGACATCCTCCTCGACGGCGCGCCAGAACTTTTCTCGACTGGTGCTCAGCTTGTCGTCCAGGGACTCGGTGAACCAGGGATTGTTCGTGGTTACGAAGCCCTTCAAGAGCGGTATCCGACTCAGTTCCGACTCCTCAACGTCTTTGATCCGTCTCTCGCTCAGCGGGTCTACGCTGGTTCGGATGCCTTTCTGATGCCCTCTGCCTTCGAACCCTGCGGTCTAGGGCAGATGATTGCCATGCGCTATGGCACCGTTCCCGTCGTCCGCCAAACTGGCGGCCTCATGGACTCGGTCTTCGATGGAATCAACGGCTTCACCTTCGCCCACAAGTCAGTGGCGGAGTTAGTCGCGACCTGTCGCCGAGCCGTAGGGGTCTTCAAAGACAAACCCCGCTGGGCGGAGATTCAGCGGCACGGAATGGTGACCGACTGGGGCTGGGACGCTTCAGCCTCAAGGTATGTCGAGCTGTACTCCCAGGCTGTCCGCACCCGAGCCGGCCACGTCATGAGGTAACTTTGCCCTCGCGATTTCGCACCAAACCGTCGTAACCCGCACGCCTGATAGGCGAGCCTTGGGTTGCAACATCCCATTCGGCTTCGTTTGTCGCCAGCCGTACTCGTTCGGCCAACGGCAGCAGAAAATCACTTTCCGATGTCAATGATGCACGCAACGGCTGAGAAGACCTGGGCTGGTTAAAGGGACAAACCTCTTGGCAAACATCACAACCAAACAGCCAGCCGTCCGTGTCGACGGTCAGATCCCCTTTGTTTTCAATTGTCTGGAAGCTGATGCAGCTCCGAGAATCAACCTGGTAGCGATCCCCAAGTAGCTTGATCGCTCCAGTTGGGCAGGCATCAATGCACGCCCGGCAGCTCCCACATCCGCCGACGCTTGGCTCATCAAGCTCATACGGAACCGTTGTTAACAGCAAACCAATGAAGAACCAACTTCCCCGCTTCGAGTCGATGAGCATGGTGTTCTTCCCGAACCAGCCGAGTCCCGCCATGCTCGCATAAGCGCGATCCAAGATCGGGGTTGAGTCAACGCAAGCCCGCTGACGACTTTCCGGATAGTCCTGAACGATTGCCCGGGCGAGACGGTTCAGTTTCGAGCGCAAAACCTTGTGGTAGTCCCGTCCAAGCGCGTACCGCGCAATCTTCCCTTCTCCAGCAGCCGGTTCTTGGTAGTAGTTCAGAGTCACGGCGATGACGGACTGGCACCCTTCCAAGAGGTTCTCGGGATGCTGCTTTAACGGCTCGTGATTCTGGAGGTAAGCCATGTCCGCCTGAAACCCACTTTCTAGCCAGGAACGGTAGGTCGCCAACGCCTCGGGAATCGGCAACGCCGGGGCCACCCCGACGGTCGAAAAGCCCAGCTCCAACGCACGAGCTTTTACGGTTTGGCTACTAACTCGCTCCATGGCTGACCCTCGATGACTTCCGAGAGTTTGACCCATTGGGCCTCGGTGAGTTCAAATCCCCGAGTATTTTCTGTGAGCCCCGCCTCTTCTACTGCGGCCTGAATCACCGAGCGATCTTGCCGAAAGGTAGCAGCAAGGCAGTTAATCAGCGTCTTTCGAGGCTGGCTATGACCGGCCCGAACCACTTTTTCAAAGGCTGAAGGAAGCTGCACTTGACGTGGAATCATCCTCAAAACCACCGACTCCACTTTGGGAGGCGGCATGAACGATCCTGGCGGGACCTTCAATAACTTTGTGATTTCGAACTGCGTCTGAAGCATCACGCTCAGCGCGCCCCGCTCTCGCTCGCCCGGCTGAGCAACGATCTTGATGCCGACTTCCTTTTGCATCATCAAGACCGCGACATCGAAACAATCACGTATCCCTGCAAACCGCTCCAGCAAAGGTCCAGTGATGTAATACGGCATATTCGAAACAAGGGCTCTCGGCTGCGGAGTATCGGCGAGAAGCTCACGCATATCCACCTTCAAGGCATCACCATGTGTCACCGCGCAAGATGGAGCAGAGTCCTTCAGCAGAGCAATCATTCGCTCGTCGAATTCGACTGCAACCATGTGCTCAGCTCTCTTCGCCAGGAAAGAAGTTAGAATCCCTGGACCAGGACCAACCTCTAGGCAGGTTTTAAACGGCCCTGCCGCGTCCACGATGCCCTTAACGACGCTTGGGGCGCACAAGAAGTGCTGCCCCAAACTCTTGTCGGCACTAATGCCGTGCTTCCGCAGGAAGCCAACTAGCTCGCCACGATCGGCGAGATTCACTTTTTACCGAGGACGTGGACCTTCACGGTCTTTCGTCCGAACCGATAGCACTGGGCTACCGAGTTCATACAGAGGTCGATTCGATTTCCTCGGATTGCGCTCCCGGTATCGGCGGCATAGGCAAAGCCATAGCCTTCGACGAACAGGATCGAACCAAGCGGAATCACGCGTGGATCAACGGCGACAATGCCGTAGGTCGGTCGAACGCCCAGCGTGGTCGTTCCTGACCATTTTCCGTTCGAGTGTGGACCTGGATCGTAAGCCGAGGCTCGCATTGAGAGCACCTTCTTGGGCTTGAATGTTCCAGTTCCGCGGCTAGCGTTGTAGCCGCCATTGCCAAGTCGGTAAGTGGTAGGAACGGCGTCGATCTTCTCTTCTCGGATCAACTCCTTACCGACGACTTTTCCATCCTTCTTCACTAGCTTGAAGACCTTAGTGATGGAACCGTCTTTACCATCGCGTACTTTGACCATACGCCCGAGTCCTACCTGACGGCTAAACTCGTATACCGTTTCCGATTTCAGAGACTTCGTCTCCGAGATCGTTTCAATTCCTTCCTCTTTCGGTTGTCCTGCGTAAGCGAACATTGCGCCTACCAATCCAACCAGCAATAAACTAACCCTTTGTGGGGAGTTGTGCATTCGGGGTCACCTCCTACAGCATGACTACACATCAACGGGGTCCGGCGGGGAGTCGACCCCAAAAAACGGACAAAACGACGATAACAAAACTATTTTGGCATACTCGCGGAGCGTCTTTACTTGGGTGTTCAGGTTGGGTTGAACCTAGAATTTGCGTAGACAGGAAATAACAAAAAAGCTATTATTTCGGAGTTTTATCACGATAACTCGTCATGTTTTCGACAAACAAGAACTGATGCGCGACACCAGAAAGGGTACCAAAACGGTCACGAAATGCCTCCGCTGCATGGTCGTATTTTGCCTTTGTTAGGGCCGTCCCGTGCCAGTTTGGATAGTATATCTTTGTTAGCTGTTGCCAGATATGCGTGTCGATAGGCACCGCTTCTTGGTGGTCAAAGGCAAAGAGACAAATGCAATCTGCGAGCTTGGGTCCCACACCGGGAAGCGTCAGTAGATATTCGCGGGCCGCGCCATAACCTTCTGACTTAAGCTTTTCCAAGAGCCGCTCGCCACCGTCCGTTTCGAGCCGTTGCGCGACCTGGGGTATTGACTTTCCTCGGTATCCAAAGCCCTCTTGCCGAAGAGTTCCTTCGCCGAGTGAGGCGATTTGCAGCGTATTCAGGAACGGAGTTTCCTCCTCCGAGAACGAGGTTGGGGCCATCCGTGCTTCCGTCAGTTTCCAAACCATCGAAGTGATCCGCGAAATGTGGTTATTCGCCGAGCAGAGGAAACTGAAAAGAGTCTCACGAGCACATGCCGGACGCATCATCCGCATTCCGACAAGGTGCGCCAAACACGGTTCAAGCTCGGGCCCCAGTCGTGTAATTTCCTGAAGCTTCAGCGCGTGGTTCTCATCGAACCTCATCAAACGCCTGAAAACGCCCTCGTCCTGGTTCGAGCGAACATTCAGAACGTTCCCTTCTTGCTCAACTAGGTGTAAATGATCGCCGTCAAAAACCGCCCACCCCTCGCCTTGTCGCACCCAGCGAAACATCTGTCCGCTCCGCGCGATTCGATCCAGGTCAAGTGGACCGTCGCTGACCGTGGTTTGAAAATTTTGCATGTTTGGCACGGGCAAAGGCACTTACTCCGCTGAAGGGAGCATCGCCAAATACTCATCCTCGGTAAGAACAGTGATGCCGAGTTGCTCCGCCTTCGCGAGCTTCGACCCCGCCCCGGGGCCGGCGACAACATAATTTGTCTTAGCCGAGACTGATCCGGAAGCTTTCCCGCCGAGCTTCATCACCGTTGCTTCTGCATCCTCGCGAGTGAACTTCTCGAGCTTGCCTGTAAAGACAAAGGTCATCCCGGCAAACTGGTCACCGGTCGGAGCTTCGGCTTCTACCGGGCTGACTCCTGCCGCGAGCAAATCGTCGATCAGCCGCTGGTTATCCTCGTTGTCGAACCAAAGTTCGACTTGCGACGCCGTCTTTGGACCGAAGCCGTCAATGCTCACAAGATCGTCATAGTGAGCTCGGCGAAGTGCCTCGAGAGTGCCGAATGCCCTCGCAAGATCTTGCCCACCGCGCTCACCGACTTCGGGAATTCCGAGCGCGAAGATTAGCTTTGGCAATGGCCGAGTTTTGGAAGCCTCAATCGCGGAGAGCAAGTTGTCAACCGACTGCTCACCCATTCGGTCAAGCTCTATCAGCTCAGCCCGATGTGAATGGAGACGGTAGATTGAAGCAACGTCGGTGAGATAACCAAGTTCGAGGAATCGCTCGATCTGCTTCTCGCCGAGTCCATCAATGTCCATCATTTTGCGGCCGACAAAGTGCTCCAACGAAGTCCGAATCTGCGCCGGGCAGCCCTTGGAATTCGGGCATTTGAGGAAGACCATTCCCTCCGGGCGAACCAAGGGCGTGTCACAAACCGGGCAATGAGTCGGCGGCTGAGGCTCGACAGAATCCGGCGAGCGGCGCGAGAGGTCGGGACCCACGACTTCTGGGATCACGTCTCCAGCGCGCTGAACGATCACCCAGTCACCCTCGCGCACCCCACGCCTGGCGAGGTCATCGTAATTGTGCAGGGTGGCTCTAGAAACGGTAACGCCACCAACAAACACCGGTTCAAGTTCTGCTACCGGAGTCACGTTTCCAGTCCGCCCCACTTGGAGAGAAATCTGATTCAGCCTGGTGAACGCCTGCTCTGCCGGAAACTTGTAAGCGATCGCCCAGCGAGGGCCGCGTGCAGTGAAACCAAGTTCTTCTTGGATCTGGCGATCATCGACCTTGATGACCACTCCGTCGATCCCGAAAGGCAGCGACGACCGCTGGAGTCCAATCTGCTCAATGAAGCGGACCACATCTTCGATAGAGATACAAAGAGATGTTTCGGATCGTGTCGGAAATCCCCAGGACTTGATCGCCTGAAGAGTCTGGTACTGGGAATCGGGAAGATCAACGCCATCCGCCAAGCCGATGCCGTACGCAAAGAAGTTCAGCTTTCGCTCGGCAGTGAGGCGACTATCAAGCTGTCGCAACCCGCCAGAAGCCGCGTTGCGGGGATTGACAAAGAGCTGCTCACCCCGGCTCCGCTTGGCCTCGTTGAGTTCGTCAAAAACGGACTTAAGCATTACGACCTCGCCGCGAACTTCAATTCGCCCTGCATCAAGGTCGCGTAGTCTGAGGGCTACTCCGCGGATGGTTCGAGCGTTGGTCGTCACGTTTTCACCCACAACTCCATCTCCTCTCGTGGTCGCGGTCACAAGAAGTCCGTTTTCGTATGTCAATGACAGCGAAGCTCCGTCGAACTTGAGCTCGCAGAGATAAGAAATGGGACGACCTGCAACTTTGAGATTCTTCTCATCCCAAGCCCTTAGTTCATCCGCTGAGAACGCGTTGTCCAACGAGAGCATGGGAATTGCGTGACGGTTCTGCTCGAAGCTGGAGATCGGCGCGACGCCCACCCGCTGAGTAGGCGAGTCTGGCGTCCTCAGTGCAGGGTCTGCCGCCTCGATATCGACCAGTTCACGAAACAAAAGGTCGTACTGGGTATCCGAAATCGAGGGCGAATCAAGCACGTAATAGCGATAGTTGTGCTCTTCGAGCTCGCTTCGCAAGAATGCGGCACGTTCGACAGAATTCATGCCGATATGCTACCGATTAAGCTTCCTTTCCGGCGACTTCTAAAATCTTGGACTGGACAAAAATCGGCGCTGCAAACCGAGCCGCTACCGCGATCGCATCGGAAGGACGTGCGTCGATCATAAACTCCTCGAGCCCCCGAAGAAGGTAAATCTTCGCGTAATAAACCTCTCGCCACAAATCATCGATGACCACCCGTTCGACGGTTGCCCCAAGGCGGTCGATCACGTTTCGAAGCAAATCGTGAGTCATCGGCCGATCCGGCACTTCAAGCTCAAGAGCATCGAGAATCGCCTTTGCTTCTGGGGTGCCAATGCTGATCGGGAGTCGAATCTCTCCGTCGGTCAGCACGATGTACTGGTGTGGCGAGCGATTGATTTCGGTTTCGTAGAGACCTTCAATCTGAACTTCGATTGGCTCGGTGATATCCGCAATCTCCGGTTGATCGAAGACCTGCTCCGCAAAAAACTGCGGAGGGCTAGTTAAGTCGTCTCCCGAATTCCCCTCGATATGCTCTGACATCGCTTCTTCTATTCTATGCCCTTTTCGGGTTGAGTGTGCTCGCTAAATCAAAAACAAGTCGCTCGATCGTATCCATTCCGCTGAAGGAGGCACCCATTCCTTTGAGGCGGGAATCAGCCTCGGACAAGTGTTGCATCGCTGTGCCGATCTGTGACAAATTCAAATTCCTCGCCGCTCGCATCACGGAATTCCGTTGATAGTCCGAAATGCTCGTAATATTCGGCTTGTTCGGAAAGCTGTTGACCAGTTCGCCTGGGCGGTCAGGCGTCACTCCGGCGTCCAAACAAAGCCGACCTTGATAAAGCAACCGAAGCTGACGGGAAATGAGTGGGAATAGCTGCCCGAACGCAACGTCCTCGACCTTGCCCTTGTTAGAGAGAATGATCTTGAGCTGTTTCAACGACTCTGGAATATCACCCTGAACCATGGTATCGATCATCCGCCAAATGTTCCACTCTCGAGAAGCAACGACGATACTCCGAACATCGCTCTCCGAAATCTGATCGTGCGCTGCAAAAAGCACGAGCTTGTCAAGCTCCTCGTGCGCGCGACTGACGCTGCCTCCAACCATTTCGGTGAGGAGTTCAAGGGCCTGTGGGTGGATGCTCTTGCCACGCTTGGCTACCTCGGAGCGAATATCTTCCTTGGCCTTCTTGGGGTCGAGCTCGAAACTGAATACCACACCACCGGCTAGTGTGATCAGCTTCTCAAATGCCTTCTTCTTGGCCCCACCCTTTCGGTCGTCACCAGCCGAGTCTTCTTCAAGAACGAGAACCAGTAATGAGGTCTCAGGCAGAGCCTTCAGGCTTTCGATCGAGATCTCTTCGGGTTTGGCCTTGGTCGCGTTTTTGACGACCACAATTCGACGCGGAGCTAGGAACGGGATCGTGCCCGCCGAGCCGAGCCACTCACTCGGCGAGCTAGCATCACCACTCAGGTGCTGGAGGTCATAATCGTCTTTCTCAAGCCCCGCCCCGGCGATCAGGTCAGTGATTGCTCGACGAATCAGCAACTCCTCCCCTCCCGAAATTCCGATGACTCGGTTTTGGAGGGCTTTCGGGATGTTAAAACTCATTTCTTTGCCGCGCGAAGTTGCTTAGCAAAGTGTGTCACGTCAGCTTGGAGCTTTGCTACTTGTTCGTCACTTGGTGCCGATCGCGAGAACATTCGGCTTGTGAATTCTCGACCAATTTCGGAAGCAGCTTCCTTATGCTCACCCAATTTCTCTCCAACGCGATCGAGATACTCTTGAGTCGTCTCGCTGAGCAAACGACGCTGGCCGGTGAATCGCCAGAGATTGCTCACAAAGATGAGATAACTGCGGTCCATCTCCGCCCGGACAACTTCCGGTGTTCGGGGGGCCGTTTTAGCCTTGTACATGGCAAAACCTCCACCCGCAAGCGCTAAGACTATGAGACCGTTCAGTATCCAACCCAGGATTTGAACGAAGTTCAATCCGGCGTTCTCACTATGTCGGCGGTCCCCACCGGGGACGACATCGGCGCCCATGGTCGCATCGAATGGCACCCAACCGACCCCTTCAAAATACGCCTCTGCCCAAGCGTGGCGATCTGATTCAAGAAGAATCTGGGTTCCAACGGAATTCACGTTGAGTGGATCTCGAAGATAGCCAATGGTGTACCGGCAAGGGATCCCGACAGCGCGGGCCATCTGGACAACTGATGTCGCGAAGACGTCGCAGTAACCCTCGCCTTTCTCGAAACAGGCGTACTCGGCCGGATCCTTACCTGCTGGGGTCGGCTCGACTTTAGTGTTGTACTTGATGAGTCGGCTGACCGCAAAACGAATGTTTTCCATTCGTTCAGCGTCGTTTGTTGCTCCCCTCGTGACCTCTTTGGCCTTCAACACGAATTGAGGAGCAAGATTCTCCTTCGAGATATTTTCGATCATGATGCCAGTCACCAGTTTCGGAGCTGTGGCATTGGGGTTTGGCTCAACGATATCAAACCTGACGTTTCCGGAATAAAGGCTGACCGAAGCCGCCGTTGCAACGCCGTCCGAGAATGGAAGAACTCCCCTGGGGTGCTGGATGATCGGACTGTTCCCCGCCTGTGGAATCTCAGAAGTGGGAATGAGTGACGTGATATCGATGACTTGAGACCGGTACTCACTAGGAGGAGTGCCTGGTAGCTGGTTTGGGGTCTTGAGTCGCTGAGTGAGCTGTGGATCTCTTCGGTCGAGTGGTTTCCCAGTTGATGCTTGAAAGACCTCGTCTAGAGAAGAGGGAGGGACCCGTTGCCATTGCCGACCGTTCCAGCGGTTGTAAGTCCCGACTCGCAGGTATTCCGGCACGTCTCCTCTCACTTCGAAGTAGGGACGATTGGACAGGTTCACGCCTCCGGTTCCAACTCGTGCGGTTTCCTGGTTAGCAACGGCTGATGTTGGCAGGCGATTTGCTGCGCTGCGGATCGTCGGCTGCCGAACGGCGATGAAACCTGCAATTGGCTTGGCTCCGGCCTGAATCACCGGCGCCCCAAGAGCAGAAAGTAAAACGATAATCAACGCCGAACCGAGTGCCCATTCCGCGCCAGCAGCCCAACGCCAAGGTCCTTCGCGAAGAACCTCCGATTGATCCATTGCCGACATCCGAGATTGGGAGTAATGTGTAAAGTAACCCGATTGAAGAGCCCTCATCTGCATCTCGCGAGCGTGGGCGCGAGCGAACATAATGGCAAAGCAGACCAAGAAGATAAAGAACAAAACGACGACAGGACGAAACGTGTCATAGCACCCCACGAATCCAAACATCGCCAACGCTGGAACTAGGTGAAAAATGAGCGTTCCGTCTCTCCAAAGGAAGAAGGTGCCAAACAGGATCATCCAGTAGAGCCAGCTCGAAGGAAGGAGTTCCCGAGGGAACGTCCCTTCCTCAAAGACCACCGCGTTGATAAACCCGACTCCTAAGAAAGCCGACCAAGCTGCCACGCAGTACAGCGCACCAGCAAAACCGGTCCACTTCTTCTCGTAACCGATGGAGCGGGCAAGGAAGCTAAGGAGACTGCCGACGGTCACTACACCCAACCCAAGCACTGACACTCGATCCGAACCGACAGCTTGTCCGCAAGACCATGCAGCCAAGGACGACGCGATCCAGCTGATAAGGTAGTCGACAAAGTTGGCCGCGCTGGTATCTGTCCACCAGTTCTTCTTCATCCGGCCACCTCCGGCATAGGGACAACATGTGCTCCGGCCTGGCGGTAGGCCTCGCCGAACAGTGCCGCTGAATCGGAAAGGCGTTTCGGATCGTACGCCGCGGCATCATAAACCAAAACAACGACGCTGACTCGTCCACGGAGTCGCTGCAACGCCGAGACAAGAGACCCGTCGTCGACAGACACGAACACATAGAGAGTCGCCCCTGTTTCCAACAGCGACGCTGCCTCCAAGAGGTCGGCCCCCAGCGTTGCCGGGGAATCCGCCATCAGGGTACCTAGCAGCAACGCAATCTCCTCTTTTCGCTCGGCTTCACCCTTCATTCCGCGCTCGGCTTCCATCAGCGGAAAGCTAACGCTGACACCTTGCCGAAGCATCTGCTCGGCGATGAACAGCGAATGACCGCAGATCGCATCCAGCGTCGACACGTTGCCTTTGCCAACATCCGAGTTACTCGATCGTTGAATCACAAAGCTTGCGGCTCCTTGCGAGCCTGCCTGAAACTCCTTAACCTGGAGAACTCCGGTTCGTGCGCTGGTGCGCCAGTGGACGTGACGTAGGGAGTCGCCGTAGGCGTACTGCCGAATTCCCCGCGGCTCAATCCCAGCTCCAGCGGCCTGGCCCGAAATTGCTTCGTTAATCCCCCATCCCGCCGAGCTGGGGAGCTCAATCGAAACGGGAATAGGAAGCGGTACAACCACGATCTCGGTTTGCTCTGTCGGATACTCGACTGTTTTGGTGGTGAGGCCGAGAGCGTCGGTCGCGGTGACCTTGAGATTCTTCCACCGGAATCGACCGCGTTTGAGCGGGGTGAACTGATACATCGTCCGAACTGGAAGATCGAACGCCGGTGCAACTGGCAGGCTAGGGCCTACTCCGCCGGGGTGCAGTCGGGGTGGCAGGTTATCGTCCACGGTGACCAGAGGACGTTTGATTTTCCGCTCGCTCCAGAGGACGATTTCGACCGTGACCAGCTCGCCGACGTGAACGCTTTTGGGGGCGATTCGCTCGATGCGAAGGGCTTTGGTCGCGAGGTTGCTTTGGATGTTGCAGGCGACCAGCGTTGCGATGAGTGCAAAGCTCATGTAGAACAGTGCGGGCGCATTGATGAGCACGGCGACGAGGCCGAGGAAAAGAGATGCGACACTGAGAGCTCGACCAGCGACGCGGCGCATTTGTTATCCCACCGGAAGCGGCGCGGTGACCGAATCGACGACTTGTTTCACAACTTCGTAGGAATCCATTCCTTTTGCCCGCAGCTCAGCTCGGGCGAGGACTCGGTGACCTAAGACGTAAGGCGCGACCTGCTTGACATCGTCTGGCCTTACCGAATCTGCACCCTGTATTGAGGCCTTGGCCTGAGCGGCTCGCATCAGGTGAAGAGTTGCCCGAGGTGATGCTCCCAGGAGGAGTTGGTTGCTGTTGCGAGTTGCGCGAACAATATCGACGATGTAGTCCTTGATCATGTCATGGACGAAGGTTTGCCGAATCTCGGCTTGAATTTCTTTAAGCTCTTCGAGGGTCACGGCGGCAGAAACCGTTTCAATCGGACTGGCGGTCTGTTGAGCGCTCAGAACAGCTCGTTCAGCTTCGCGGTCGGGATACCCTAGCGAAATTCTCGAGAAGAAGCGATCAAGCTGAGCTTCGGGAAGCGGATAGGTTCCGGTCATTTCCACCGAGTTCTGGGTGGCGATAACAAAGAATGGCCTCGGGAGCATTCTAGTTTCTCCGTCGGTTGAGACTTGGCCTTCTTCCATCGCTTCGAGCAATGCTGATTGAGTTTTCGGAGTCGCTCGGTTGATTTCGTCGGCAAGCACGACGTTGGCAAAAAGCGGCCCTGCGCGGAACTCAAATTCGGCTTCCTTCTGGTTGTAGATCGCGCTACCAGTGATGTCGGCGGGGAGCAGGTCGGGGGTGAATTGGACCCGGCGGAATTCTCCGCCGATAGTGCGGGCCATGGCTTTGGCGAGCGTGGTTTTGCCAACTCCCGGAACGTCTTCGATCAAAAGATGCCCCTCACAAAGCAAGGTCACGGTTGCCATTTCCACGGCTTCCCGTTTGCCGACAACGGCTTTCTCAATTTCGCGAACAATTCGTCGCGAGAAGTCTCCAATCCTTGCGCTTGCCATATCTCCCCAAACTGTATCTAACCCCTACGCTTTTGCGGGGGTTTTAGTTCAACAATTCTAATATAGAGTGATCAATCGCTTGATTGGATACACCGATGCTAAACTTTTCCTTGTGTCTAGGTGCGTAATTGGCGTTGATCTCGGTGGAACGAACGTTCGGGCGGGAGCCTTTTACGAGGACGGTTCACCGGCTGGCAAGCAGTTTGAGAACCCATCTCACGCTCAGAAAGGCACCGAGGCGATTTTTGACGCCTTGGCAGGAACGATTCGCCAGGCGATGGGCGCGGCGGAGTCCAAACCAGAAGCCGTTGGCCTTGCGATTCCTGGGCATATTGATAACGCGGCTGGCATCGTGCGATGGGCTCCAAACTTTGGTCAAGATGTCGACGGGATTTTTGAGAGTTGGTTCGATGTTCCGGTTCGGGCTCCGCTGTCGAAGCACATCGATATTCCGATCTTTATGGACAACGACGCCAACATGGCGGCGTTGGGTGAGTATCGATACGGGTGTGGTCGCGGAACGGCGAAGTCATTTGTGATGGTGACAATGGGAACGGGCATTGGGGGCGGTGTGATCCTTTCTCCGGATGCCGTTCTCGGAGATGCTCGGGGGCCGTTGGTTTTGGTTGGTGGAAACAAAGGTGGCGCAGAGCTAGGGCACGTGATTGTCAACATGGACGGCCTGGACTGTAACGCAGGAACTTACGGGACAGTCGAGGCTTATTGCCAGCGCGACGCGATTGTTCGCCGCGCACAGTACAAGATCATCCGCGGTCGCGCTTCGGCTCTGACTGAACTTTCGGAGGGGAATCCATCTTCGATTACTCCCCGCATGATTTTTGAGGCTTGCGAAGTAGGCGATGAGGTCGCAATTGAGACATTCCGCGAGGTTGGCACCGTTCTGGGAGTCGGCGTCGCGAACTACATCAACATCTTCGCGCCGGATATTGTCGCGATTGGCGGGCAGGTTTCCAAAGCGGGCAAGTGGCTGTTGCAACCGATTTTTGAGTCCGCGCGGTCGAACGCGATCACTTCATTGTTCCGAGACTGCGAGCTGCGGTTGGCCGAGCAGGTTGAGGACGCAGGGATGCTGGGCGGAGCGGCCTTGGCGTTTGAAGCGCAGAAGTGGGCAAAGTAGCTGGGCAGAATGACCCCTTGGTAACCGTTAGTGTCCTTAGCGACGTATCTGAGCAATGAGTTCGTTTTTGGCACTCGGCGTCACTTTGCTTCTTGGTCGGCAAGACCCGTTGATGCAGGCTCCCAACCACAAAGTGGTTGGAACGAGCGTAATTTCGGATGAGCTCCCCGGAGCGAAGGTGACGCTGCCGAAGTCGTTCAAGTACGTGGGCGCAGACCGGTGGAACTTGTTTGACGTCGCTGACTGCGAGATTCAGGTGTTTGTCGAGGCGGACAAGCAGAAACGAGTGAAAAGTTATTGCTGGGTTCAGTTTGAGGCTTACCTGCCATCCAAGCCGGATTACTACTACGAGTACAAGAACGGGGCGGACATCAAGATCGCGGGGTTGGACTTCAACATGCGGCCCCGGTTTGGACCGATGGAGACCTCGCCAAAGCCGGGCTCTGAGATCGAACATGTTGTCAAAATGGTGACAGCGGCAGGATACACCTTCCCGAAAGAGATTGTGAATGTGCGCCTGGTTCACCTTCCTGAGCCAACCAAGCGGCGTGAGTTGATGATTCTGTACGCCGAAGACATGGCTCCAACGGGGATGACGTTTGCAGACTTGGTTGTAGACAACAAGTTATCGCCTAAATGGGCTCCCGTTGAGGCGACGCTGGTCAAGCGGGTTTTGAACAGAGTGAAGATTCAGAAACTGTAAGGCCCGAAGCGATTTCCGGTGCTAATATGAAGGAATGTACACCCTTCTCTGTGCAGTCCTTTTGCATCAAGCCGACGCTCCGAAAGTCGTCAAGAAACCTGTCGCCGTGATGACCACCACACTGGGTGTCATCGAGCTTGAGTTCTTCCCCGATAAGGCTCCGAAGCACGTTGCGAACTTCATCGCTTTGGCGAAGAAAGGGTTCTACGACAAGACCGCGTTTCACCGTGTCATCCCAGGGTTCATGGTCCAGGGGGGATGCCCGAACACTAAACCCGGCGCGACTGGGTATCCGGGGACCGGTGGACCAGGGCATCAGGTAAAGGCAGAATTCAACGATACGAAGCACGTTCGTGGAATCCTCAGCATGGCCCGAGCCCAGGACCCAGATTCTGCAGGTTCGCAGTTCTTTATCATGGTGGCGACTTCACCTCACCTCGATGGCCAATATTCTGCGTTCGGAAAAGTGACCAAGGGCATGGACGTGGTGGATAAGATCGTCGCGTCCGAGCGAGACGAGCGAGACAACCCGCTGAAACGAGTTGAGATGACAGTTAAGATCGAAGAGCGATAAGGCTGATGCGAAGTCGCCTCGCTGTAGTTTTTGGATTGGTTCTGGTGGCTTTCAGCAGAGCCCTTGCTGCCGAACCGCTGACTGCTAAGAATGTTCTGAAGCTCATGTCTCCAGGGATTAACTTGGGCAATACGCTCGAGGCAATTCCGACGGCAACGTCGTGGGGGAATCCGGAGCCGAACGAGGCCATTTTTAGGGCGATGCGGACGGCGGGTTTCCGGAGCGTTCGGATTCCTGCGGCTTGGTCGCAGTATTCGGATTCAAAGCACACTGTTTCGGAAACTTGGATGAATCATGTTGAGAAGGTGGTCAAGTTGGCCAGAAAGGCTGACTTGGTCGTGATGCTCAACGTTCATTGGGATGGCGGTTGGCTGGAGCCGACGTTTAAGGATCAGGCGGCGGGACGGGCCCGGTTGGGGGCGTTTTGGAAGCAGATCGGGACTCGGTTTAGAAACTACGATGATCGCCTGATTTTCGCGGGGACGAACGAGGTGCACGTGAAGGATAACTACGATGCGCCGACTGCGGAGAATGCCGAGGTTCAGAATGGTTTCAACCAGCTGTTTGTTGACACGGTTAGGCGAACAGGCGGTAAGAACTCAAACCGATTTTTGGTGGTTCAAAGTTACAACACGAATATTGGACATGCGGTGAAGTTCAATGCGACACTGCCGAGGGATTCGGTTAAGGGGAAGTTGATGATGGAAGTTCACTACTACGATCCCTACAACTTCACGTTGAATGAGAAGAGTTCGGTTTGGCAGTGGGGTGCCGGGGCGATTGATCCGAAGTTGACAGAGACTTGGGCGAACGAGGGTTATGTCGATCAGCAGTTCGGTCTGGTGAAGAAGCAGTTTGTAGATCGCGGGGTTCCAGTTTTGTTGGGCGAGTATGCGGCGATGTCGAAGAAGCAGTTTCCGGGGTACGAGAAGTTTCAGCGGGCATGGGTTGGGTATGTGACCAAGTCGGCATATCGGCAAGGGGTGGTTCCGATGCTTTGGGACATCGGGATTGATACCGGGCTTTTTGATCGGAAGACTGGGGCACGGCAGGACCCGGGGTTGATTGACGTGATTATGTCGGCCTGTCGCTGGCGACCCGACAAATGATTTTGAGTGATTTCTTGCGTTTCACAACTGATTGATTAGATGAAAGATTTCTTTTCTAGCGGTTCAATCGAGTTACTCTGATCAAACCAATAACCGGAAAATTGGTATCGTACGGACATGGTTCTCTCAATCGCCTTGGCTGGAGTTTTTCTTAAGCCTGCGCCGGTCAAGATGTTTATCCTTGCTGGGCAGTCGAATATGGTTGGTCACGGCTTCGTGGCGGCTGATCCAAAGCGGAATGGAGGGCGAGGAAGTTTGGAGGAAACCTGCAAAAGTCCGTCAAGCAGCAAGGTATTCCGCCAATTACTGAACCGCGATGGAACTTGGAAAGTTCGGGACGATGTTCTGATCCACTACTTTGATAAACGAGGCAAGCTCACGGTCGGCTTTGGCGCGGGACCAGACTGTATTGGACCCGAGTACGGATTTGGCAATGTCGTTGGCGACTCGATTCGCGAGCCAGTTTTGCTCGTGAAACTAGCTTGGGGCGGGAAGAGTTTGGCTCAGGATTTTCGACCACCCAGTTCGGGAGGCACTGTTGGACCCTTCTACCGAGAAGTCACGGAACAAGCTAAGGCCGCCATGGCGAATGCAGGATTCCACTTTCCTGAGCTACAGAATCGTCCAGTTGAGCTGGTCGGGTTTGGGTGGCACCAGGGGTGGAACGACCGGATCAACGGAGCGTTCGTTGACGAATATGAGAAGAATATGGCGAACTTCATTCGCGACATTCGAAAGGACCTGGCTGTCCCAAATCTCCCGTTTGTGATCGCTGAGACAGGAATGGGAGGGTTGGAGGAAACGAATGTGCGAGCCCTCAAACTGATGGACGCTCAGGCGGCGGTGGCAAAGCATCCGGAGTTTGTTGGGAATGTCGCGTTTGTGGGGACACGGGCGTTCTGGCGGCCGAAGGAAATCTCTCCAAGTGACCAGGGCTACCATTGGAATAGCAGCGGCGAGACATACTATCTCATCGGCGATGCGATGGGTCGTGCGATGACTGACCTTTTGAAGCGAGCAAAGAAATGATAATAAGTGCACTAGTCTCTCAGTTAGCCGTCGTTGCCTCTACCAGAGGGTCAAACCAAACTTCGCCGCAGTTGACGGAGATGGCGGGGTATTTGATTGTTCCGCACGAGCGGGTTGATCCGAAGTTTAATGGAGGGTTCTCGATGTACGTGGCGGCTTGGCCGTTGCAGAAGACTTATCCGGGATCGGATTTTCAGAGCGGGTTGTTTGGCACTTGGATGTTCCCTCAGTTTGAGGGGAAGGCGCCGAAGGATCATTACACGGATATTGAAGGTGGGCTTGGATGGTGGAGAGACACTCGGTTTGCGACAGAGACGCCGAAGTTCATCATGGGTGGCGTTGCGCTCAACTTCAGCGAGTGGGCGAACGGACCGGGCGCAGGCAAGGGGCGGGATTGGAAGAATCCGACTGGGCTGTATGCGATTGCTCAGCTGAGTCCCTGGGTGCTTTGGCCACCGGACGGCCTGAATTTGAAGCAAGGGACGAAGGGGGAGTTGTTTGGTTATGGGTACTTGCCCTTGCCGCTGACAGAGCCTAAGGCTACGACCGCAGGTAAGGCAGTTCCGACGGGCAACAATGCTTGGACGTTGTTCCTGAACTCGGCCAATTTCAAGGGGCCGGTGGCGTTTTTCACTCCTCACTTTTGGTCGAAGGCTTCGGCTAAGGATGAGAAGTTGGCGGGTATGTTCTTGGATTCTAGGCCAAGCGACCCCAACCGGGCGGTGCAGATGGAGACTCAGCATGTTCCGGCGATGGTGGCTAAGGACAGCGCAGGGACCATGTTTGCTCGGATCGCGCCGACTCACTTCCCCGGAGAGATTGGGAAGGATTCTCGGCTGATTCATCGAAGCACGGCCTACGCGAAAGGCGCGCTTTGGGACGATGTGAGTCGGTGGTTCGGTGGCGGTCAGGTGGCTTCGGGCAAGATCAACGAGGCTGCGTCGAGCGTTCACACGTTCAAGACTGGAGGCTACGCGACTTGGAAGATTCACCTTCCGGGGGTAGAGCATTCGAAGTCGGCGGACGTTGATTGGGCTTCGTATGCTTCGCCGATTGCGCTCGATCCTCAGACTTACGGCTACCGATGGAAGCGGGAGCTGATGGGAGACCAGGGCTCGGAGGGTTCGTTGGTGACTTTGCCCGAGTTTTACCGGCTGACGAAGAGGCCAAATGGCAAAGAGGTTTGGGCGGTGGTGCGTCGGGATGAGGTTCCGGAGGAGACAGGGTTGCGGGATGCGAAGTTTCCGCCGGCGAAACGACCGACTGATCCTTACGTGACTCCCTCGGAGGCTCAGACACCTTGGAAGTCGCCGGGACCGAAGGCAGGGCCGTTCGTTCGGAAGCTCGGAGATGGTAGTGAAGTGACTTACTACTGGTACCGGTTTGCGGATCAGCCGGCTTTGTTGAATGCAGATATGACTCTGGCGGAGCGGGAGGCGATTCAGAAGCGGGCGGAGAAGATTCACCGGAGCTGGAAGCATGACCGGAGCTACTTGCCAGAGCCGTCGGTGGGTAAGTTGGCGAGCGTTGATCCGGCACTGTTGGTGAAACCGCCCAAGGGGATGGAGGTTGGATACGTTCCGATCGTAACCCGGCAGGGTTGGAGTACGAAGTCTCGGTAGGGGTCACTGCTTCTGGGCTCTAAGCCACCGCGTGACGTCGCTCGCACTTTGGTCGGGTGGGAAGACGGGGTAGAAGATGTGGTGGATTTTGCCGTTTAGGATGATGAATGTGCAGCGCTTGAGGAGGGTCATTCCGCTAGCTACGAACGCGGGGAGGTTGAGGGATTGGGTGAGGACGAGCTGGTGGTCGGAGAGGATTGGGAACGGGAGGTGGAGGCGCTCGGCGGCTTCGCGTTGGTAGTCGACGGTTTGGGTCGAGAGTCCGAAGAGATGGTCGACGCCAACGGCTTTTAGGTCGGCGAAGTGGTCGCGGAAGGAGCAGGATTGGGGGGTGCAGCCTCGGGCGCCGGGGATGAGGTCCCATCCGTCGGGGTTTTCGACGCCGGGTTGACCGGTTCGTGGGTAGGCGTAGACGACGGTTAGGCCTTTAAGGGTGGAGAGATCGTGAAGTTGTCCGTCGGTTCCTTCGAGGCGTATGGGTGGCCAATTCAGTCCGGGGAGGTGGGAGGTGGCGCCGTCGTCTTTTGGCGCGGGGATGGTTGACCAG